>Ga0307433_1000619_pt1 | contig 25441 bp, 21 predicted proteins | sample SalMarWE160210MG_FD_202166 | JGI IMG/M metagenome (GOLD analysis project Ga0307433, IMG submission 202166) | Salt marsh sediment microbial communities from the Plum Island Ecosystem LTER, Massachusetts, United States - WE1603-210 | ecosystem: Environmental > Aquatic > Marine > Intertidal zone >... | reverse complement strand
CGCGGTCGGTTGGCACCGGGCTCCCCACGGCAACCGCGTGGACGGCCGCGCCGCGCTCGGCCAGCCCCCGTGCAGCCGCCGCTGCCAGACCCTGCGACCGGTTGGCGCGACCGTCCGAGACCAGGATGACGGCGGCCGTCAAGACGGGTCTGCGACGCTTTTTGCGTGCGGCGACGAACCGGAGCGCGTCGGCCAGGTCGGTCCGCTTGTCCTCGCTCTTCGGGGCGAAGTGGCCGATGGGCCGTGTGTGCGTGCCGAAGGCGAACGGGTCGATGACCGCCCGCTCGGCCAGCCGTCTGTACGGCGTCACCGAGGAGAGGAAGGCGTGGCGGACGGCCTCGATGCGCGTGCCGGCTTCGCCGCCCGGCCCGTCGGCGTCGCGCAGGCCCATGCTGCGGGTGGCGTCGACGAGGACCGCCACCGTCGCCCGGACCGGACGCCGCCCCTGCCACCGGACCGAGGGTCGGAGCATCAGAAACCCGAGGCCCGCCACGACCAGCAGCCGCAGGACGAGCAGCGTCGCCCATTGCCGGCCGGCAAGCGGCCACCGTCGGGCGCCGGCGACCACGACGACCGCGAGCGCCAAGGCGACCGCCACCGCCCACAACGGTGGGATCAACGGCTCAAGCACCAGATGGTTCCCAACAGCGATCGGGTCCACCGCGCAGACGCTCCACGTTCACCGATTCGTGTCCTCACCCTTCCCATCGACAAGAAGGTCGGCGCGGATTGCGGATTTCGCCGGCTTGGCTCGCCGCCGGAAGTGACTTGTCTCTCTGAGGCGTCAGACCTATACTCGCCCGGAACAAGCCGTCGGAAAGGAGATGCGCTGTGGAAGCGCTTCTGGAACAGGCAGTGGAACAGATGCAACAGGCCGGGGTCTCGTACGGCGACATCCGCCTGCGCGAGGACCGCCGGGAGAACCTGGCCGTCAAGAACGGGCGGCCGGAACACATCGCCAGCAGCGAGTCGGCCGGGTTCGGCATCCGCGTCATCGTCGACGGGGCGTGGGGCTTCTTCGGCACGCACCGGGTCGAGGAAGCGGCCGTCGAGGACGTCGTCAAACAGGCCGTGGCCATCGCGCGGGCGAGCGCGAGGCTGGTGGACGAGCCGGTCGTCCTGGCGCCGGTCGATCCTGCGGTCGCCCGTTACGAGACGCCGCACGAGAAGCCGCCCTTCGAGGTGCCGTTGGAGGAGAAACTCGGGCTGCTCGTGGCGGCCTCGAAGGCGATGACGGGGGCCAACGTCAAACTCGCCCAGGCGTTCTTCGCGGCGTACGAGACACATCAGCGCTTCGCTTCGACCGAGGGCGCGCGGATCGAGCAGCACATCGTGCAGACGGGCGGCGGCATCGCCGCCACCGCCATCTTGGACGGCGACCTTCAGGTCCGGTCGTACCCGAACAGTTTCCGGGGCAACTTCGCCACGGGCGGCTACGAATACGTCGAGGCGATGGACCTCGTGGGCGAGGCGCCGCGCGTGGCCGACGAGGCCCAGGCCCTCTTGGCCGCACCCACCTGCCCCGAAGGACGGCGGACCATCATCCTGGACGGTGGCCAACTGGCGCTTCAGGTTCACGAGTCGTGCGGCCACCCGATTGAACTGGACCGCGTGCTCGGGATGGAGATCGCCTACGCGGGGGACTCGTTCCTGACGCTCGACAAACTGGACGGCTTCCAGTACGGCAGCGACAAGGTGACCATCGTGGCCGACGCCACGTGTCCGGGCGGGCTGGGCACGTTCGGCTACGACGACGAGGGCGTGCCCGCGCAGAAGACGCCGATCGTCGAGGCCGGCCGCTTCGTCGGGTACCTCTCCAGCCGCGAGACGGCCCCCGCCATCGGCCGCACCTCAAGCGGCACGATGCGCGCCAGCGGGTGGAACCGCATTCCGCTCATCCGCATGACCAACGTCAACCTGCTGCCGGGCAACGCCGGCACGCTCGACGATCTCATCGCCGACACCGACGACGGCCTGCTGATGCTGACGAACAAGTCGTGGTCGATCGACAACAAGCGGCTGAACTTCCAGTTCGGCACCGAGATGTGCCGCGAGATCAAGGGCGGACGCCTCGGCCGCATCTACCGGAACGCCACCTACACCGGCATCACGCCCCGGTTCTGGGGCGCGTGCGACGCCGTCTGCGGCCCGGAGGCGTGGGGTCTATGGGGCACGCCGAACTGCGGCAAGGGCCAGCCCGGCCAGACCGCCCGCGTCGGCCACGGCGTGGCGCCGGCACGGTTCCGAAACATCCAGGTAGGAGTCAAGGCATGAACCCGGCCGACCGCCAGAGACGGCTCCTCGACATCGGCCGCAAGGTCGTCGAGACCTCCGGTGCCGACGAAACGGAAATCCTCCTGTCGGAGAGCCGCGAGTTCCTGACGCGCTTCAGCCGCAACCGCATCCACCAGAACGTCGGGACGGAAGAGGTCTGGGCCGTCGTCCGGCTGGTCAAGGGCAAACGCCTCGGCATCGCAACGGCGTCGAGCCTCGCGCCGAAGACTCTGGAGACGGCGGTCGCGTCGGCCCTGGCGATTGCGGCAGCGTCGGAGGCCGACAAGGCGTGGCCCGGCCTGCCGAAGCCGCGGCCCGTCAAGGCGGTGGAGGCCTACGACGCCGAGACGGCCCGGGCGTCGGCCGACGCCCGTGCCGATTTCGCGGCCGAGATCATCGCCGCCGCCAGGAAGAAACAGGCCGAGGCGGCCGGGATCGTCCAGACGGCCGAGAGCAGCCTGGTCATCGTCAGTTCCGCCGGCGTGGCCGTGGCCTCCAGCAGGACGCACGCCGAGGCCAACACGGTGGTCACGCGCGGCGACGGGTCGGGCTACATCGAAGGGCTCGGCACGTGCCTGTCGGCCCTGAACGGTCGCCGCATCGGACAGCGGGCCGCCCTGACGGCCTCAATCAGCCGCAACCCGCAGCCGCTGGAGGCGGGGCGCTACGACGTGGTGCTTGAGCCTGCGGCCGTGGGCGAGTGGCTCCAGTATCTCGCCTACGTGGCGCTGAGCGGTAAGGACTTCGACGAGGGGACGAGTCCGCTCTCGGGCAGGTTGGGCGAGAAGGTGACCGGCGAGCAGGTGACCATCTGGGACAACGCCCTCGACCGGCGGACGCTGCCGCAGGCGTTCGACTACGAGGGGATGCCGAAGAAGCGGCTGTCGCTCATCCGTCGCGGCGTCGCGGAGGCCGTCGGAACAAACCACTACCGGGCGAGGCGCCTCAAGAAACGCTTCAGCACGGGCAGCGCCCTGCCCGCCTCGTCGAGCGCCGAGTGTCTGCCGCTGCACCTGTTTATGAAGGGCGGCACTTCGAGCGCGCGGCAACTGGTCGGCGAGATGAAGCGGGGACTGCTGATTACGCGCTTCCACTACACGAACATCCTCGACCCGATGAAGACCGTCCTGACCGGCATGACGCGCGACGGCACGTTTCTCGTCGAGGACGGCCGCATCGTGCACCCCGTCCGGAACCTGCGGTACACCGAGAACGTGCTCGAAGCGCTCGGCCGCATCGACGGGATGTCGCGGAAACTGACCCTCGTCCCCGGCCCGTGTGTCGTGCCGACCGTGCGGATCAAAGGCGTGCAGTTTACCGGGACGACGGAGTTTTAAATGGCAGTGACTGAGTGACTGGGTAACTAAGCGGTCTTACGTAAGTCTTTTGCTGCGGCGAGAACGGCACCCGCTCGCTTACGCTCGCGGCTAGTTACACTCGCGCGCGACCAGCCACGTGAGAAAACTAGCCGCGCACGTAAGTAAGCGGCGCAACCACTTGGGCTACCAGCCCAATCAGTTGTCGCCAGGGCATGCACACGCAAACGTGGGCGTGGCACCCGACGGCAAAAGACTTACCTGACCCCGCTTAGGTGACGAACGCGGGTGGCATGGCCACAGTCGCGTGGCCGTGGGCAGCAACAGAGGGAGCACTGACATGACTTGGTTGGGCCTGGAAGGCAAGACAGCAATCGTCACGGGCGGGGCGTCGGGCATCGGGAAGGCGGTCTGCCATGCCCTCGCCGAGCAGGGCGCCGGCGTGGTGGTTGCTGACGTGAACACAGAGATCGGCACCGCAACGGTGGACGAACTGAAGGCGCAGCACGGCGGCAATCACCTCTTCGAGGCGGCCGACGTGACGGACCGCGCGAGCGTCGAGGGCCTCGTCGCCAAGACCGTGGCGACCTTCGGCAAGATCGACATCCTCGTGAACAACGCCGGCATCAACATTCCCCGGCTGCTGGTCGACCCGGCCGGCGAGGAGGAACTGACCGAGGCGATCTGGGACAAGACCATCGCCGTCAACCAGAAAGGCGTCTTCCTGTGCACGCAGGCCGTGGCCCGGAGCATGATCGAGGCCGCGGGCGGCGGCGTCATCGTCAACATGGCCTCCGAGTCCGGCCTCGAAGGGTCGGAAGGCCAAAGCGCTTACGCCGCCACCAAGGCGGCGATCTATTCGCTGACGCGCTCCTGGGCCAAGGAACTCGGCAAGCACGGCATCCGCGTCGTGGGGCTCGCGCCCGGTATCCTGGAAGCGACGGCGCTGCGGACCGAGGAGTACGAGCGAGCCTTGGCCCACACGCGCGGCATCACAGCGGAGCAACTTCGCGAGGCGTACAAGAAGGTTTCGATCCCGCTCGGTCGGGCAGGCACGTTGGAGGAGGTGGCCAACGTGGTCGCATTCCTGGCGTCCGACCGCGCCGGGTACGTCCACGGAACCGTCATCAACGTCTCCGGCGGCAAGTCCAGGGCGTGAGCGGCCGGCGCGGTCTGAGGCAACGGGCGACAAGTGGTCCGAAACAGGTTGGGCGCGGTGGTTCGGAGCCTGCCCTGAGCCTGTCGAACGGGCAACCACCGCGCTTCCGGCCCGACTGTCGCGGCGGGTCAGGAGACCCGTACGTGTTTAGCGTGTCGGTTGTGGCTGTCACCCTGAGCGAAGCGAAGGGTCTCGCCGTGGAAACGACGAAACAGCAAAGACCACGGCGAGATTCTTCGGCCCGCAAGCGGGCCTCAGAATGACAACGCTAAACACGTACGGAAACCTACCGCGCATAACGCGCAGAACCTTTCTCGGACGGGGCAGTCAGGAGTTCGGCGTATGAAGGCGTTGGTCTTACACGGCATCCGCGACCTGCGGGTGGAGGATTGGCCGGAACCGGAGCCCGGCCCGGGGCAGGTCAAGGTTGGCGTCCGGGCGGTCGGCATCTGCGGGTCCGACGTTCACTACTACAAGCACGGCCGCATCGGCAACCAGGTCGTCGAGAAGCCGCAGATCGTCGGCCACGAGGGGGCGGGCGAGATACTGGAGGTCGGGCCCGGCGTCGAGGGCCTGGAGGTCGGCCGGCGCGTGGCCGTCGAGCCGTCCCGCTACTGCGGTGAGTGCGAGTGGTGCCTGGCCGACAAGCCGAACGTGTGCCCGGCCGTCGAGTTCCGCAGCACGCCGCCGTGCGACGGACTCGTCTGCGAGGCGGTCATCCTGCAGCCGCAGCAGTGCGTCCCGATACCCGACAGCATGACGTTTGAAGAGGCGGCCATGCTTGAACCGCTCCAGGTGACCGTCCATGCGGCGAACGTCATCGGCCCGGGGCCGGGCGAGACCGTGGCGGTCGTCGGGGCGGGGACCATCGGCCTGGGGTGCCTTGCGATGGCGCGGCTGGCCGGCGCCAAGCGGATCATCGTGACCGACAGGCTGGACTATCGCCTCGCGTTCGCGAAGGCCCACGGCGCCGACGACGTCGTCAACGCCGAGACCGCCGACCCGGTCGAGGCCGTCATGGCGTTGACCGACGGCCGCGGGACCGACGTCGTCTTCGAGTGCACGAACAGCGCGGCGGGTGCGCCGCAGGCCTACGACGTGGCCGCCGTCTGCGGCCGGGTCTGCATGGTCGGCATTCCCGAGGAAGACCAGATCGTGCTCGATGCCCACGATTACCGCCGCAAGGAACTCTCCGTCCGGTACGTCCGCCGGTCGCGGCACGCGGCGGAGCGGGCGATCTCGCTCGTGGCGAGCGGCGACGTGGACGTGGCGAGTTGGATCACCCATCGCGTCGGCCTGGAGGACGCTCCCAAAACATTCGAGATGGTGGCCGACTACGCCGACGGCGTTCTGAAGGCGATGGTCGTTCCCAGCGAATGAGGGCACCGAGTCAGCCGCCGCGCAACGGCGAAAATGGGCTTTCAAGCGCGGTGGGTCCGGAGACCCACCGCGCAAGACGTATGTCAGACCGCTTAATGACAGGGCGGCTGCATGGAGCAGCCATGGCGCAAAAAAGAGGACCCGGGTTCGCCGCGGCCCGGATCCTCAACCTTCAGGCTGTCCCCGCCAGTGGCGGGGTGACCCACAGCCTCACGCCATGTATCGGCACGCCTGGGAGGGGCCTTGAGCAAAACCAGACCGTGAGCCGATTCCCGGCGGGGCGCGCCGCGAGGGTTTTTTCTGGCATTCGGCCGGCCCTTCGTGTAGCGTTATGCAACGGCGCGAGCCCCGGGCGGGGGCAAGCGCCGGTCGTTTGCGCCAACACCGGGCAAGAGGACGCCCGCACCCGCGAGGGAGCGAGGCACAACGGTGGGAGGCACGTCGTGAGCACACGCACCAACACCTGCATCGTAGGCCTGACCTGGGGCGACGAGGCCAAGGGCAAGATCGTCGATATCCTTTCGGCCGACCACGACGTCGTCGTCCGGTACAACGGCGGCAACAACGCCGGCCACACGGTCGCCTTCGGCGGCGACACGTACAAACTCCACCTGGTACCGTCCGGCCTGTTCCACGCGGGCGCGACGTGCGTGATTGGCGGCGGGCTCGTGGTGGACCCCCAGGTTCTCCTTGAAGAGATCACCACACACGAGGGTGTGGCGGTCGACCTACGGAAGCGGCTGCTCGTCTCCACCCGCGCCCATACCATCTGGCCCTGGCACAAGAAGATCGAGGCCCTCTCCGAGAAGCACCTCGGCAAGGGCAAGATCGGCACGACGCTGCGCGGCATCGGGCCGGCCTACGGCGACAAGGCGAACCGGGTGACGGCCATCCGGATGGGCGAGTTCCTGCGGCCGGAGCACCTCCAGCCGAAGGTCGAACGCATCGTCGCCAGCAAAAACGAGATCTTCACCAAGGTCTTCGGCGACGAACCGCTCGACGCGGCAGCCGTCTGGGACGAGTACGCCGCCTACGGCGAGCAACTCGCCCCGATGATCGCCGACACGACCTCCTGGCTGCACCGGGCGATGGACGACGGCAAACGCATCCTCTTCGAAGGCGCCCAGGGCACGCTCCTCGACATCGACCACGGCACCTATCCGTACGTCACGAGCAGCAATGCGTCGGCGGCGGGGGTGTGGCCGGGTACGGGCGTGCCGGCCCGGGCCATCGGCGAGATTCTCGGCGTCGTCAAGGCCTATACGACGCGCGTCGGCGAAGGGCCCTTCACGACGGAACTCGCCGACGCCATCGGCGACCAGATCCGCGAGCAGGGCAACGAGTACGGCACCACCACCGGCCGGCCGCGACGCTGCGGGTGGCTCGACACGTTCGCCATCCGGTACGCCGCCCGCCTGAACCAGGTCGACGGCGTCGTCGTCACGCTGCTCGACGTGCTCAGCGGCCTGCCGGAACTGAAGGTCTGCACGGGCTACCGGGTGGACGGGGCGCCGCTGGAGGCGTTCCCCGACGATCCGCCCGTCCTGGAACGGGCCGAGCCGGTGCTCGAGAGCCTGGAGCCGTGGTCCGACGACATCACCGGCGTCCGCACGTTCGGAGACCTGCCGGAACCGGCCAAGGCGTACGTGAATCGCGTGGAGGAACTGGTCGCCGCGCCGGTCCGCATCATCAGCATCGGCCCCGACCGCGAGCAGACGATCTTTCGGGCGTGAGGGCGATGACTAGCCCCCGATGGTAATCGGGGGCTGCACGCGACCCCCGGTTGCCACAGGGGGCTGGGCGATCAACGCAACATGGCCGAAGCCAAATACATACCCGACGTCCTTGCCGACGTGCCCCGCGGGGCATGGCCCCGCCACGTCGCCATCATCATGGACGGCAACGGGCGCTGGGCGAAGGCGCGGGGGCTGCCTCGGATCGAAGGCCATCGCGAAGGCGCCGCCAACGTCCACCGCATCACCGAGGAGGCGTCGAACCTCGGCCTCGCGCAACTGACGCTGTTCGCGTTTTCGAGCGAGAACTGGCGGCGGCCGCCAGGCGAAGTCGCCTTCCTGATGGAACTGTACCGGATCCACGTCATCCAGGAACGGCCGATGCTGATGAAGGAGAACGTCCGGTTCCGGACCATCGGCCGCCGCGAGCAGATTCCCGAGCACGTCCTGGAAGAGGTGGACCGGACGGTGGAGATGACGGCCGGCAACACGGGCACCACGCTCTGCCTGGCGGTCAACTACGGCAGCCGCCGCGAGATCGTCGATGCCGCCCGCACGTTGGCCGAACGGGCCGCAGCCGGCCGGCTCGACCCGGCAGCCATCTCGGAGGAGTCCTTCGCCGCCGCCCTCGACACGGCCGGCATGCCCGACCCCGACCTGCTGGTCCGGACGGCCAGCGAGATGCGGTTGTCGAACTTCCTGCTCTGGCAGATGTCGTACGCGGAACTGTGGGTCATCGACACGCCGTGGCCCGACTTTCGGGAACCCACGCTTCACGAGGCGATTCGCGAGTTCGCCGGCCGCGAGCGACGGTTCGGCGGCCTCCCGCCGCAGGACGAGGCCTCATGAACAGCCCACTGATGCGTATCACGATCGGCGCCGGCCTCATCGCCGGTACGGCGGCCGTGCTCCTGGCGGACGTGGCGATCGCCGACCAGACCGGCATGGGCATCGCTCCCGGCTTCTGGCTGCTGCTGGCCACAGCGCTGCTGGCAGGCTGCTGGGAGTTCTTCCATATGCTGCGGGGGTGCGGCCTGCCGTGCCGGCCGGTCATCGGCATGGTCTTTGTGGGTCTGCTGCTGGCAGCCGCCAGGCTTGAGATCCATCGTCCGTCGCAGATTCTGCCGTGGCTCTACGGGCACGGCCTGGAACTGTACCTTCTGCTGATCGTCGCGCTCATATTCACGACGTTCCTGGCGGAGATCTTCCTGGTGGAGCGCGCCGGCCGCAACATGCCCGAAGCGCTGGCCAGCGTCGGGTGGACGGTGCTCGTCGTCCTGGCGGTGGGTCTGCTGGGCATCTTCCTGGTGAAGGTGCGGTTCCTGTCGGAGGACCCGCTCGAGGGGCTCCTGTACCTGGGACTGACGCTGGGCGTGGTCAAGTGCAGCGACATCGGCGCCTACGCCGTCGGCTCGTCGCTCGGCCGCCACCTGCTTGTGCCGAAACTCAGCCCCAAGAAGACGGTGGAGGGTCTGGTCGGCGCCATCGTGGCGGGGACCGCCGTGGCCGTGGCGATCGGCATCGCGTGGGGGCGGTTCACCTGGGTCGAGATGCTCGTCTTCGGCGCCGCCGTCAGCATCAGCGGCATCCTGGGCGACCTGGCCGAGAGCCTCATGAAGCGTGCCTGCGGCGTCAAGGACAGCGGCAGAATCCCCGGATTCGGCGGCGCCCTTGACATTCTCGATTCCATGTTGTCGGCCGGTCCGGTGGCCTACGTGTTGCTTGTGGTATTGACCGAGCCGGGTCCGTTGGGATAATAGGCGGCAGGTTGCTGGAGGTTAACAGCGTCTGCAGGCACCTATGGAACGAACGCTCAAACTGGCCGGCGACGTTCGCCGTCGCCTCGTTTTCGGTCCCCGCGACCGATACCTGCGGCTGGTGCGCGATGCCTTCGCCGTGCGGCTTGCGGCACGGGAAGGCGAGGTCCACGTCTCCGGGGTCGCCCAGGCCGTCCGCTACACCCAGACGGCGCTCGAGGAACTGATGCGGATGGCCGAGGACGGCCAGGTCATCACCGAGCGCGAGGTCCAGCAGATCGTCGATGCGGTCAGCCGCAGCGGACGGACGCCCTCGCTCCAGATGATCGAGGTCTACACGACGGGCCGGCCCGTCCGCCCCCAGACGCCCGGCCAACTGCGTTACTGCCAGGCCATCGACAAGAACGACCTGGCCTTCTGCATCGGCCCGGCGGGCAGCGGCAAGACGTACCTGGCCGTCGCCATGGCCGTCCAGGCCCTCAAGAAGGAACAGATCAAGCGGATCGTGCTGGTGCGGCCGGCCGTCGAGGCGGGCGAGAGGCTCGGATTCCTGCCCGGCGACCTGGAGGCCAAGGTCAACCCGTACCTGCGGCCGCTGCTCGATGCCCTGCACGACATGATGGGCTTCAAGCAGGTCCGGGCCTATATCGAGACCGACGTCATCGAGGTCATTCCCCTGGCCTACATGCGAGGGCGGACGCTGAACGACGCCTACATCATCCTGGATGAAGCCCAGAACGCCACCACCGCCCAGATGAAGATGTTCCTGACGCGCATGGGTATGCGATCGAAGATGGTCGTCACCGGCGACATCACGCAGGTGGACCTTGAAGCCGGCCGCAAGAGCGGACTCGTGGACGCCTGGGAAAAACTGGCCGGCATCGACGGCATCGAACTGGTGGAACTGACGCGCGGCGATATCGTCCGCCACCGGCTCGTTCAGGAAATCGTCGATGCCTACGAACACGGCGAGCGAGGCACCGAGGACCGCTCGCCGCGCCAACGCACGCCACGCAAGGCCAAGACGGCCGAGCAGGAATAACCCATGGCCCGATGGAATCGCAGACGGTCCAAACCGAGGCGGGTTGACCGGCTCCGGCCCGAGGGCGTGGTGCCCTGGTACGACCACCTGAAATCCTCCCAGGTCCGCAGGCGGTTGGCCTTGCCGCTCGTCTTTGTGGCAGCCCTGCTGCTGATCGTCCAGATGCCGCGGCCGCCCCTGCCGTTGCGCAAGGGCGAACGGACGGTCCACCCGATCCTGGCGCGCGTCGACTTCGAGTACATCGACCGCCAGGTCACCGCCGACGTGAAGGAACTGACGGCCCTGCTGCGGGTGCCGGGCGTGTACAGCCCGGACGCGCGGCAGGCGATTGCGATGCGAGAGAATCTGCTGGCGCTGACCGACGAGATCATCAAAGCCAAGACGTTCAAGGAACTCCCCGCCGCCTCCCGCGACGCATGGAAGGTGGACGCCGGCATGTTCGCCGCCGTCAAGACGGCCCTGGGCGAGAGCGCGGCCAACCTGGCGGCGGTTCAGGAAGCCATCGCCCAAGCCGCCGCCGCCCTCGCCAAACCGCTCAGCCTGCCGATCATCCGGACCGAGGACTACCAGCGGGCCTTGGTGCGCGTCGCCCGGTTCCGCGACATCCGCAAGCAACTGCCCGCCGGGCTCTCGCCGGATACCGCGCCCGTCCTCGAAGAGCCGACCGCCGAGATCGTCGTCCAGTTGCCCGAGGGCGACCAGACCGTGGGGCTCGATAAGATCACGATCCTGACCCAAACCGACACCGTCCAGTCGCGGATCCGGCGCCTGATCGAGCCGGCCCTGAAGCCGGTGTTCGGCAGTTCGGGCGTCGCTCTGCTGGCCGTCACCATGGCGCCCCGCATCGGCCCCACGCTCGTCTACGACCAGCCCAAGACCGAGAACGGCCGCGCCGATGTCAAACGCAAGGTCCGGCCCGTGCCCGTTCTGCACAAGGCCGGCACGACGCTTGTCGAGGCGGGTGCGGCCATCACCGAGGCCAACCTGGAGGTCCTCAACCAGGAGCAGGAGGCGCACCTGGGGCGGCTGAGGTGGCCGCGAACCGCCCTGGCATGGGTCAGCGCCGTGGCGATTCTGCTCGTCCTCGTGTCGCTCCAGGCGGGTTACACCGCTCGCTTCCAGGCGCACATTGCCCGGAGCGTCCCGCGGAGCCTGATGCTCGTCATCCTGTCGCTGGTGGTGGTGGGCACGTCGAAGTTGGCGGCGCAAGGGGGCGGCGCGGCCGCCGGACCGGCGGCTGTCAGCACGTTCCTCGTGACGGCGGCCGGCATGATCGTGGCCATCGCCTACAGCCAGACGTTCGCCCTGACGATGGTGTGGACGCTCGTGCTGCTCGTGTCGGTCGCCACGCGGGCCGACCTGGGCTGGGCCATGATGACGGTGGCCGGCACCGGCATCGGCATCCTGGCCCTGGGCGAGATCAACAACCGGTCGAAACTCATCAAGGTCGGCGCCCTGGCGGGCCTCGTCTTCCTGGTGGTGCGCAGCAGTCTGGCATTCTGGCGTCTGGACCACGCCGACCTGCCGCTCGCGATGGTGCCGCCCACCGTTCTCTGGCCGTCGTTCCTCTGCTTCTGCGCCGGTCTGGCGGCCGGCATCGTGATGCTGGCGATGCTGCCCGGCATCGAACGGCTCTTCGGCATCGTCACGAACATCAGCCTGCTGGAACTATGCGACGTCAACCAGCCGGCCCTGAAACGTCTGGCGCTGGAGGCCCCCGGCACCTACGCCCACAGCCTGCTGATCGGGACGCTGAGCGAGGCGGCCGCCGAGGCCATCGGCGCAAACGGTCTGCTCGCCCGCGTCGGCGCCTATTTCCACGACATCGGCAAGGCCAACAAGCCGCGGTATTTCGTCGAGAACGATCAGCAGGGCGAGAAGGCCCACGGCGGGCTGACACCCGCCATGAGCCGCCTCATCATCATGAGCCACGTCAAGGACGGCCGGGAGATGGCCGACCGTCTCGGACTGCCGCCCGTTATCAAGGACTTCATCGCCGAGCACCACGGCACCACCTGCATGGAGTACTTCTACCACGAGGCCAAGCAGCAGGCCCGGGAGGCCGGCGAGGATCCCCCCGACGAATCCGACTACCGCTACGCCGGGCCCAAGCCGCGGAGCCCCGAGACCGCCATCGTCATGTTGGCCGACGCCGCCGAAGGCGCGACCCGCAGCCTCAAGGAGCAGACCGCCACCCGCGTCGGCACAACCGTGCACGATATGATTATGAAACGGCTGCTGGAGGGCCAACTCGACAACTCCAGCCTGACGCTGAACAACCTTCACAAGATCGAGGAGACCTTGACGAAGACCCTCCTTTCGGTTTATCATGGGCGCGTGCCTTACCCGTCGCAGGACGAGGTCGGCGGCGACGACGGGACGGCAGCCGAGGGCGACGCCGCCCCGAAGCACGACGCCCACGACACGGGGGCTGACACGCAGACGCAGGAGCCCGACGCGCCTGCCCCCAAACAGGATTGACGCACCCAGTCGGCGGGCGGACGCCGGATGCCGGTGATGCCGTCCGGCGACCCGCTGGCCGGGAGACACACACAAGGGCACCGGTAGCCATGGCCAAGATCGAGATCACGGATCTACAGGATCACGTCAACCTCGATAAGAAACTCATTCTCCGGATCGTCCGACACGTCATCAAGGAAGAGGGCCGGTCGGCCAAGAGCCTCAGCATCGTCCTGACGGACAACCGGCACATCCGCGACCTCAGCAACGAGTATCTCGACCGCGACGCCACCACCGACGTGATCAGTTTCCCCCTGGAAGACCTCGACTGGCCCGGCGGTCACGTCGGCAACAACGGTGGCATCAACGGCGAGATCATTGCCTCGGCCGAACGCGCCCTCGAACAGGCCAAGGCCATCCACGGCAACCCCGAGGCCGAACTGCTCCTGTACCTCGTGCACGGACTCCTCCACCTGATCGGCTACGACGACCGTACACCGCAGGACGCCAGACGCATGCACGCCCGGGAAGACGCCCTGCTGGCCGAGTTCGGGTTTCCGTGCGTGTACGCCGGCCGGCCGTTGGTTCAGTAGGAGGACCCGTTTGCAGCCCTACCTATGGTTGGCACTTGGTCTGGCGGCAACCGGATTCGCTCTCTTCTTCGCGCTGGCCCATAACGCCCTCCGCTCGTTCTCTCGGGCCCGGCTCGAGGAGGCGCTCCAGCGCACCGGCCGCCTGGCCGAACTCGCGCGCCTGTCCGAGCATCACGGCGACCTGCTTCGGATGACCCGGTCGCTCCACGTCGTCAGTCTGGTGGCGCTGGTGGTGCTGGCGGAGATGTGGGCGACGGACCGGTTCGGCCCGGGTCCGGCGGGCTGGCTGATCGGCGGGGCGGTGGCGGCCGTCGTCGGCGTGGTGGCGGCCGGCGTCATCCCCCTGGCGTGGGCGACCTGCGCCGCCGAGAGCGTCCTGGCCCGAGTCCTGCCACTTTGCCATCTCTGCCGCACCGTCCTGGCCCCGCTCCTGGCCGTGTTGCGGCTGTTCGACGGTCTGGTGCGGCGGCTGGCGGGCGTGCCGAAGGATGCGACCCCGCAGAGCGACATCGAGGAGAAGATCGTCAGCGTTGCCGACGAGGGCGAACGCGAGGGCACCATCGAAGAAGACCAGGTCGACATGATCGAGAACATCCTCAAGTTCCGGCGCGCCGACGCCAGCCAGATCATGACGCCGCGCACCGACATCGTCAGCCTCGACGCCCACGAGCGCGTCGAAACCGCCCGACGCCTCATCGCCGACTCCGGCTACAGCCGCATCCCCGCCACCCGAGGCAACCTCGACACCATCGTCGGCATCCTTTACGCCAAGGACCTCCTCGACTGCGCCGGCGACGAGAACGCCGACCATCTGACCGTCGAGAACCTGATGCGCGACGCCCTGTTCGTGCCGGAAACCAAACCGCTCGACGAACTGCTCCGCGAGTTCCAGGTCAACCAGGTTCACATGGCCATCGTGTTGGACGAATACGGCGGCACGTCGGGCCTGGTGACCATCGAGGACGTCGTTGAGGAGATCGTCGGCGAGATCGTCGACGAGTACGAGCCGGAACCGCCGAAGGCAATCCGCCGCGTCGCCGAGCACGCCTTCGAGGTCGAGGCACGCGTCCATATCGACGAACTGAACGATGAACTGGGCCTGGACCTGCCCGAAGACGACGACTACGAAACCGTCGGCGGGTTCGTCCTCAGCCGCCTCGGCGCCATTCCGAAGGCCGGCGAATCCCTCGAACACAACGGCCTCCGGGTCACCGTGCTGGAGGCCGAACCGCGGCGGATCACCCGGCTCAGAATCGACTTGGCCCCCGCCACCCAGCCGTGAGGGAAGACACCGGTGCCCGTCCACAAATCCATGGTCCTGCTGCTCAGGTGCCGCGACTGGAGCGAGACCAGCCAGATCGTGGAACTCCTGGCCCGCGACGTGGGCCGGCTCAGGTGCCTGGCCAAGGGGTCCAAACGCGGACAGAACCCGTTCAGCGGACCCCTCGACCAGTGGACGTTCGGCGAGGCCGTCTTCAGCCTCCGCAACCCGAACCACCTCGCCACGCTGATGGAACTGTACGAGACGGACCGCCTCAACGGTCTCCGCCGCAGCCTGCCGGCGTTCTACGGGGCGTCGCTCGCCACGGAACTGGTCATGGCCCTGGTGCCGGACCTCGACCCCCAGCCGCCCGTCTTCGACCTCGTCGCCCAAACCCTCGGGTTGCTGGCCGAGGCCGAGGCCGAAGCGAGCCAGGCCGTCGCGTTCGCCTTCGCATGGCGGTTGCTGGCGGTCCTCGGATACGGGCACGACATGAGCCGGTGCGTCGAATGCGACCAGCCGCTCGACAAAGGGAAACCCCTCGAATACAGTGCCGGCCTCGGCGGACCGGTCTGCCCCCAGTGCCGCCCCGAGGGTAAAGGCAAAATCCATCGCCTGACCGCCAAGACCGCCCAGGCCATGGCGTTTCTCGCCGACGCCGATTGGGCCGAGGTCCGGCGCGTACGCCTCAGCCGGGTCACCGCCGGGCAGATGCGCGACGTCCTGGCCGCCAGCACCGTTGAACTGGCTGGAAAAGAACTCTCGGCCGTCAGATACGTTTAACTACTCAGCCGCCGCTGAAGAGCCCCTTGCACAAACCGCGCGGCGGCCTGGGAAGGTCACCGCGGTGACTTGTGCAACTGCCGCTGAAACGGTATAATAATCGCCGCCGCAGCCAGGGCGGGTGCGGCCGAAACACGGAATGGCTGACCGAGACGAAAGGACAAGCGGCGTGCGACGTGCCGCCATCGGGTTGACGGTCGTTGGCCTGCTCCTGGGCTGCGGGGTCGCCGTCCAGGCGGGGTGGGTCTGGCGCGACGGCCGGTGGACGTACCTGAAGCCGTCCGAGCCTCCTCCGGCCCCGCCCAAGACGTCGCCCAAAACACCGACCGAGCCGTCGACCAGACCGCCGGCTGAACCCATTCCGCCAACTCCGAAGCCGAAGGAGCCCGCACCGCCTGCACCGAAAGCGACGTTGCCCGCGCCGCGACTCAAGACCCCCGCGCCGCCCAAAGCCAGGCCTCCCGCTCCGACGCCGACCGAGACGGAAGAGCCGGCCGACGCCGATACGCCGTGGTGGAAGCGCCGGTGGTGGAAACGCCAAGCCGACCCGAACGCCGACAAGGTTCTCTTCGAGGCGGCCAGTGCCAAACTCGACGCCGGGAACCACCGCTCCGCCGAGAAGGACTTCAAGAAACTCATCAAGGACTACCCCGAGTCGCCCCACCGCGAAGAGGCCATCTGGCTCCGGGGAGGCTCCCTGTTCGAGCGGAAGGAGTACTACAAGGCGTACGAGCAGTACGAGGACCTTATCACCCAGTACGCCGGCAGCATCCACTACCGCGACGCGCTGCTGAAGGAGATTGAGATCGCCGAGTTGTTTCTCGGCCCGGTGCGCCGTCGCATCCTCGGCATTCCCCTTCTGTCGGGCGAAGATGAGGCCATCGAAATCCTCCGCCGCGTCTACGAGCATCAGCCGGCCGGCAACCTGGCCGACGACGTCGTCCTGCGAATCGCCGACTACTACTGGTCGAAACGCAAGTGGACCGAGGCCGATGACTACTACGACAAGTACTGCCGCGAGTATCCCAACGGAGACGCCATCCTCCACGCCGAACTCCAGAGGGCCAAGTGCGCTATCGAAAACTGCGGAGGTCCACGGTATGATACAACCAGTCTGCGGCTGGCGCACGACCGGCTGAGACAGTATCTGAAGAAGTTCCCGGACGAGGCCGCACGCCAGGGCGTCCCGGAACTCATCGTCCAGGTGCGCGACACGCAGGCCCAGGCGCTCTACGAGATCGCCGCGCGGTACCACCGTGCCCAAGAACCGCTGGCGGCGGCCTTCTACGCCGAGCGATTGCGCGAACGCTTCGCCGACTCGCCGTGGAGCGGGAAGGCCGGGCAGTTCCTGGCCTCTCCCGTTCAGGCCGGGCCGCCGCCCCAGTTCGCCGGCCCGAAGAGGTCAAACCACGAACCCGAAACCCCGGCCGACGAGGCCGACCAACAGGAGCCAACCCAGTGAACACCGTGCGGGCTGTAACGCTGGTTCTCTCGGCGGGTGCCGTGCTGGCGGCGGGTTGCGGCTACTCGATGCAGCCGCTCCACCGGAGCGACGTCCGGACGGTCGCCGTCCCCATCTTCGCCTCCAAGGAGTTCCGCAGAGAACTCGAATTCGACCTGACACGCCAAGTCGTCAAGTTCATTGAACTCCGGACGCCGTACAAGGTGGTCCACGACCGCAAACGGGCCGACACGGAGTTGCGCGGCGAGATCACCAGGCTCTACGCGCCCGTCCTGACGGAAGACACCGACACCGACCGGCCGCAGAACATCCAGGTGACCATCACCTGCTGGTTCGAGTGGAAAGACCTCCGGACGGGCGAGATCCTCAAGCGGCGCGACCGCATCTCCGGGGCCGCCACCCACGCACAAGCCATCGGCGAGACGCAGGACTCGGCCACCGTCGAGGCCACAAGCCGTCTCGCGGAACGCATTGTCGAGGCAATGGAAAAGGACTGGTGATCGCCTCCGCGGCCGCATGACGCACCGCGCCGCCGCCCGGCACTCGCCGCCCAAAGCCAACCATACGATGAGCCGAAACAACTTCGACGACAAACAGGGCGAACCGGAAGGCCAGCCATCCGTGCCGCGCCTGCGCGGCCTGCTGGGCTGGGCCATCATCATCGCCCTGGCCGTGCTCGCCGTCTGGCTCATTACCCGCAGTTGGACCGACGGCACCGAGTTTTCGCGCGACGACCTCGAACGCCTTCTCGCCAAACCCGACGCCATCCAGTACCTCTGGGTCCACGGCAACATCGTCCACGGCAAGATCAAGCCGGGCGAGTGGCTCAACGAGTTCAGCAGCAAGGAGTTCACCGTCCACCTGCACGACGGCGAGGTGTTTCGCTTCGCCGAGCGACTCACCGAGAGCGAGAAACTGCGGGCCGTGTTCCGCGACGAGAAGAACCGCAGTTTCGTCCCCGCCGACCCGCCGTACTTGCAGACCTTCATCTACAGTTTTCTGCCGCTCATCCTGGTGGTGATGGTCATCTGGTTCTTCATCTCGCGGCAGATGCGGTCGGCCTCCGGACCGGGCGGCGTCCTCAGTTTCGGACGCAGCCGCGCACGCCTGGTCAAGAAGGAACTCGTCAAGGTGACCTTCGAGGACGTGGCCGGCATCGAGGACGCCAAGGAAGAGGTCAAGGAAATCGTCGAGTTCCTGCGTGAGCCGGAGCGGTTCCGCGTCCTCGGCGGGCGGATACCGCGCGGCGTGATGCTGGTCGGCCCGCCCGGCTCGGGCAAGACCCTCCTCGCGAAGGCCATCGCCGGAGAGGCCAACGTCCCGTTCTTCTCCATCAGCGGGTCGGATTTCGTCGAGATGTTCGTCGGCGTCGGCGCCAGCCGCGTCCGCGACCTCTTCCGCATGGCCAAGGAGTCGAGCCCCTGCATCATCTTCCTCGATGAGATCGACGCCGTCGGCCGAAAACGCGGCATGGGATACACCGGCGGACACGACGAACGCGAACAGACCCTCAACGCCATCCTCGTCGAGATGGACGGCTTCGAGACCAGCACCCAGGTCATCATCATCGGGGCCACCAACCGGCCCGACGTCCTCGACCCGGCCCTGCGTCGCCCCGGCCGCTTCGACCGCGAGGTCGTCGTCAGCCTGCCCGACATCAACGAACGCGAGGCCATCCTCAAGGTCCACGCCAAAAACATCAAGGCGGACCCCGCCGTGGACCTCTCGGTGGTGGCGCGCGGCACGCCGGGCTTCAGCGGGGCCGACCTGGCTGCCATCATCAACGAGGCCGCCATCGGCGCCACCATGCTCAACAAGAACACCGTCGAGCAAGACGACCTCGAAGAGGCACGCGACAAGGTCCGGTGGGGACGCACCAAACGCAGCCGCGCCATGGACGAGGAGGAACGACGACTCGCCGCCTACCACGAGGCCGGACACGTTCTCATGTCACTCATACTCCAACCCCACGTCGAGCCGCTGCACAAGGTCAGCATCATCCCGCGCGGCATGACGCTCGGGGCGACGATGTTCCTGCCGGAGAAGGACCGCCACACCATCAGCCGCAAACAGTGCCTCGGCCAGATCGAGGTGGCCTTTGCCGGCCGCATCGCCGAGGAACTGTTCTGCGACGATATCACCTCCGGAGCCTCCGACGACATCCGCCGCGCCACCGAACTCGCCCGACGCATGGTCTGCGACTGGGGCATGAGCGACCGCATCGGGCCCATCCGCTATGCCGCCCCCGAAGAGCAGACACCCTGGGGCGCCGACGTCTACGCCCCCAGGCAACATAGCGACGCCACCGCACACGAGATCGACGCCGAGGTCCAGACCATCATCGGCGCCGAGTTCGCCGACGCCAGAAAGCGGCTCGAACAGAACCGCCAGGCCCTTCAACGCGTCGCCGAGGAACTGATGAAACGCGAGGTCATGACCGCCGATGAGGTCAAGAAGGTTATCGGAGACGACCTCGCTACCAGTCTCGACGCACCGGACCCCGAGTCGGCGCCGACGCCGTAGCAGCGCGAGGGACCGCGCCGTGCCCCATCGGAGCCTGAACGCCCGAATCATCGCGGCAGCAAATGTCAGGCCCATCCTCGACGAGATGGGCCACCCCGACGCTGCGCCCCCACCCGAAGACGTGCTCACCCGCAGCAACACCGTCGCGCTGGCCCTCGAGAACCTCCCCGGGGCGCTGGCCGACCTGCTCCAGGCCGCGATGCTCCGGGCCGGCGGCAACGTGGTCCGACCGCAGGGCGCGGCCGGGGCAGCGGCCGGCGGCATCGTCCTCATCGGCTCCCGGAGCCGCCTCGAGACGCTCCTCGCGCAACTCGCCCACGCATCGCCCGACGCCGCCGCCGTCGGCGACGAGATCCGGAACGCCCTCGCCGGTTACGCCCGCACCCATTTCGAGATACGCATGGGCGACCGGCGGCTGGCCGTGGGGCCGGAACCGGCCGTCATGGGAATCCTCAACGTGACGCCCGACAGTTTCAGCGACGGCGGACGGTGGCTCGAATCGAGCAGCGCCGTCGCCCATGCCGAACGCCTCCTCGACGAAGGCGCCGACATCATCGACGTGGGCGGTGAGTCCACCCGACCGGGGAGCCGACCCGTCGAGGAAGCAGAGGAACTGGCCCGCGTCCTGCCGGTCGTCGAGACGCTCGCCTCGCGCATCGACGCCCCCATCAGCATCGATACGCGCCACGCCCGCGTCGCACGCGAAGCCGTGGCCGCAGGCGCCTGCCTGGTCAACGACGTCACCGGCCTCCAGGGCGACCCCGGCATGGCCGAAGCCGTTGCCGAGACCGGGTCGGGCGTCGTCATCATGCACATGCTCGGCGACCCGCGCTCGATGCAAGACCATCCGCACTACGATCACCTGATGGCCGACATCTGCCGGTACCTGCGGCGTGGGATGCAAATCGCCGCCGACGCCGGCGTACCCGAGGACGGCATCATCATCGACCCCGGCATCGGCTTCGGCAAAACGCTTCAACACAACGTCGAGATTCTTGCGCGGCTGGGTCAGTTTCGGACGCTCGGCGTTCCGGTGCTGGTCGGCCCCAGCCGCAAACGCTTCATCGGTGAACTGGCCGACGTCCCGGCGCCGTCCGAGCGCGTCTTCGGAACCGCCGCCGCCTGCAGCCTGGCCGCCGCAGCCGGGGCGCTCCTGCTGCGCGTCCACGACGTCCGTCAGGTACGCCAGGCGCTGGCCGTCGCCGCCGCCGTCGCCCACGTGAACGAGAACCCGTCATGACCGACATCCTCAACTACCTCGGGCGGACGTACGAGACGTTCGGGTGGACCGACGTGATCGAGTTCGCCGTCATGGCCCTGCTCGTCTACCTGATCTACCGGGGCCTGAGAGGCACGCGCGGTGCCCGCGTCGTCCGGGGGTTCGCGTTCCTCCTCGTGACGGGCTTCGTCCTGCTCCGCCTGCTGTCGGAGTATCTGCAACTGGGCCGTCTCGGACAGATTGGGCAGCCGCTGATTTCGACGCTGGCCATCCTGGCCATCATCATCTTCCAGCCGGAACTGAGGCGAAGCCTGATGCGGCTGGGCGAGAATCCGCTGTTCCGCTTCTTCCTGAAGGAAGGCGCCTCGGCCTTCGTCGACCAGATCGTCCGGTCGGCCACCGCCCTCAGCCGCAACAAGATCGGCGCCATCATTGCCGTGGAACGCGAAACGCGCCTCGGCGGACTCATCGAGACGGGCACCCGCATGGACGCCGTCTTGACGAGCGACCTGCTGACGACGATTTTCTGGCCCGGCTCCCCCCTGCACGACATGGGCGTGGTGATTCGAGGCGGCCGCATCGCCGCCGCCGGATGCGAGTTCCCCCTCTCGCACCACGCCATCCCCGACCCCCGGCTTGGCACCCGACATCGCGCCGCCATCGGGCTCTCGGAGGAAACCGACGCCGCCGTCGTCGTCGTCAGCGAAGAGACCGGCAACATCTCGCTGGCCGAAGGCGGCCGCCTGGAAGCCGCCGTCTCGCCCGAGGTGCTCAAGCAACGATTGACCGAACTCCTGCGCGGCGCCGAGGCCACGCTTACCGAGCACTCGCTGGCCGAAGACGACACGGCCAAGCACCCCGAACCGGATGAGTTGACCGACACGACCGCCCCATGACCGAACGCATACGCACATTCCTGGCCGTCGCCGTCCTGACCATCGCCATCTGGGTCTGGGCCGACCTCGAACAGACCGACACCGGCGAGGACCTCGTGCCGGTCCGCATCAAGGGGCCGGCCGGGTTCCGCATCAGCAACGTCAACCCCAAGCAACTGACCGTCACCTTCGTTGGTCCCAAAGGAGAACTCCAGGCCCTGAGGGCCGCGCCGGAACAGAAGGTCTGTCGCTTCAACCTGACAGAGGCCGAACTGAAATCCGACCTCCTGATCCTTCCGGCGCGCGACGGGTTCCGGCATTGGATTGATCGCAATATCTCTGTTACCGGAATTCGGGACGAGCGAGGCGGCACGTTCGACGGCAAGATCTACGCGAACGCCAGCCGCCTCGTCACCGTCAGGAAGGTCCGCGTCGTCGTCCAGGTAACCGGCGCCGTCGCGAAGGCCGCAACCGCCGACCCGCCCGAGGTCACGGCCCGCGTCGCGGAGGCCGACCTCGACAGACTGCCCAAGTCGAACCACTTCGTCGTGGCCCCCCTTGACATCGACGTGGTTCCCGAGAGCCTGAAGGTAGAGCAGGAGGTCACGCTCGACCGCCGCCTGGGCGGGCCCGACGGCATCGACGCCACGTTCGACCCGCCCACCGTCAAGGTCAGCGCCCCGCTGGAATCCGCGGTCACCAAGAAGATGATCGGGCGGCTGCCGATCCTCATCTCGGCCCCGCCCGAAATGCTGAACCGCTACCGCATCGTCTTCCAGCCCGAGGCCGAACGGTGGGTCGAGTTGGAGGTCGAAGGGCCCACCTCGGCCGTCGAACGCCTCAAGCCCCAGGATGTCCGCGTCCAACTCATCCTGACGGCGGACGACAAGCCCAACCCGGGCTCCTGGCTGCCCCGTGAACCGGTCCTCGTCGGTCTGCCGCCCGGCGTCAAACTGGTCAAGCCGCTGCCCACGGTCAACTTCAACCTCGAGAAGCACAACGAGAAGCCGCCCACCCCGTAAGGAGACGCCTTCATGCCCCCGACCGACTGGTCGCAGGCGGCTCAGGCCCTCGGCCGCCGCGCCCGCGCAGCCGCCAGGCAACTCGCCGTCACCGGCACCGCCGCCAAGAACGCCGCCCTGCGGGCCATGGCCGCCGGCCTCCGCGCAGCGTCCGAGACGATCCGGAAAGCGAACGCCGCCGACCTCGCCGCCGCCGAGCAGGCCGGCCTCACCTCGGCCATGATCGACCGCCTGACCCTGACCGCCGAGCGGATCGAGAAGATGGCCCGCAGCGTCGAGGAGATCGCCGACCTCCGCGACCCGGTCGGCGAGACGCTCGAAGGCTACGTCCGGCCGAACGGCCTGCGGATCGAGCGCGTCCGCGTGCCACTCGGCGTCGTGCTCGCCATCTACGAGTCGCGGCCGAACGTGACGAGCGACGTGGCGGCCCTGTGCCTGAAGAGCGGGAACGCGGCCATCCTGCGCGGCGGGAAGGAGGCGCTGCGCTCGAACCTGGCCATCCACCGCGCCCTGGCCGAGGCCCTCGCGAGCCAGGGCCTGCCGGCCGACGCTTCCTTGATGGTCGAGACGAGCGACCGCGACCTGCTGGCCGCACTCCTACGCCAGGACGAGACCATCGACGTCGTCGTGCCGCGCGGCGGCGAATCGCTCATCCGCGCCGTGGCCGAACAGTCGACCATCCCCGTCATCAAACACTACAAGGGCGTCTGCCACGTCTACGTTGACGACCTGGCCGACCTCGACATGGCCGAGGCCATCTGCTTCAACGCGAAGGTCCAGCGGCCGGGCGTCTGCAACGCCATGGAGACCATGCTCGTCCACAAGCACGTCGCCGCCCGCTTCCTGCCGCGCATCTGCCGGCACCTCTCGGACGCCGGCGTCGAACTGCGCGGCTGCGAGGCCACGCGAGCCGTCTGGCCCGACGCCAAACCGGCCACCGACGAGGACTGGTACGCCGAGTACCTCGACCTCACTCTGGCGGTCCGCGCCGTCGAACACCTGCAGGACGCCATCGACCATATCGCCCGGTACGGGTCGGCCCATACCGACGCGATCGTCTCGGAAGATGTCCGGCGGGTCCGGCGGTTCGTCCAGGGCGTGGACTCATCGAGCGTCATGATCAACACGACGACCCGCTTCTCAGACGGCGGCGAGTACGGCCTGGGCGCCGAGGTCGGCATCTCAACCGGCAAACTCCACGCCCGCGGGCCCATGGGATGCCGCGACCTGACCACCTACAAGTGGATCGTCACCGGCGAAGGCCAGTTGCGCACGTAATATCGCAATGTAAACACTCCCTGTTTTCATAAGGGCAGACAATGGACTTGCAGCGGCTGTTGAGAGAAAAACGCACAGACATTCTGCGTGTCGCCGCCTCCCACGGGGCGAGGAAGGTTCGCATCTTCGGCTCGGTAGCGCGCGGCGAGGCAGGGCCCGAAAGCGACCTGGACTTGCTGATCGACCTGGAGCCGGGACGCAGCCTGCTGGACCACGCGGCGCTGCTCCTTGAACTCGAAGCGATCCTCGGCTGCAAGGTGGACGTCGTAACCGAGCGTGGACTGCGCACGCGAATTCGCGAGCGCGTACTACGGGAGGCGGTTGCCCTATGAAAGATGACCGCGGACGACTGGAAGATATGCTCGAGGCCATCGAGCACGTTGAAAAATACGCGGCTCGCGGCCGGGAGGCGTTTGAGACTGACGAACTTGTTTAAGTGTGGACTGTGCATCATGTGCAGATAATGGGCGAGGCGGCACGAAGGGTTTCCGCCGAATTGCAGGAACGCCACCCGGAGATCTCCTGGCCGCAAATCATCGCCATGCGCAACATCCTCGTACACGACTACTTCGGGGTAGATGTCGAAGAAATCTGGGCTGCCGTCGAGCGGGATCTGCCAGACCTCAAACGCAGGCTCACATCAATCCTCAAAGAAATGGCAAGGTAGCCCTGGCGGCGCTCATCTCTGGTGCGGGAGGGGGGATTTGAACCCCCAGGCCCCGAAGGGCACAAGGACCTAAACCTTGCGCGTCTGCCAGTTCCGCCACTCCCGCACACGCCGTGCCTGCACTATATACCGCAACCGGCGCCAGCCTGCAATCGCCTGAAGCAGTTCACGTTCAAGTGCACCAAGGCATAGCGCGGTGGGTCTCCTGACCCACCGCGCTGGAATGTTGACCTTGTCGCTCGTCCGCGCGTGGCGGGTGCGGAGGGCGTGTTGCCAATTCGACCCGCCCGCGCGTCGTTTGCACCGGCGTCATCGTAGAGGCGAGGCATGCCCCACCCAACGTTTTCCAGAACGGGTGGCACGGCAGCGGCGCAGCCGCGGCCGTGTGCGCCGAACGTCCAACACGGCCGCCCTGCGGGCTGCCGTGCCATCCCCCGGACGCCGTGCGGTTTGGGCAACACGCCCCGGCGACCCGCCGCGCGGCAAATCTGCGCCTACGCCAGCATCCCGGCGTAACAGGCCGTCATGAACGCCGCCAGCGTGCCTGCGACCAGGGCCCGGATACCCAGCCGCGCAAACAGCCCTTTGCGCTCGCGGTCGATCATGCCGAGGCCGCCGACCAGAATCGCCACAGACC
>Ga0307433_1000618_pt1 | contig 25453 bp, 10 predicted proteins | sample SalMarWE160210MG_FD_202166 | JGI IMG/M metagenome (GOLD analysis project Ga0307433, IMG submission 202166) | Salt marsh sediment microbial communities from the Plum Island Ecosystem LTER, Massachusetts, United States - WE1603-210 | ecosystem: Environmental > Aquatic > Marine > Intertidal zone >... | reverse complement strand
TGCGTATGGACACTTTTAAGGGAAGCGAGTGGCTATAGGCAGGAAGTAAATTTGCCAGTATAATCTTGCCACTGGCGGTGACTTTAGCGTTGGGATTGGCGGCAGGAGCAAATTCAGTCTAGCCACAGAAGAATTGTAGCGGAAACAACAGGAATTGTTCCTGTGTCCCTACTCGGCCGGGAAATCCTAAACGTAGTTTAGCAGCTATTAGCTATTAGCTAGCTGCTGACTGCTTTTTCATATTGTTTATTATTTCGGGTGTCATTGCGAGGCACACCCCCCTTTTGTAGTGCGACCCTTCAGGGTCGTGCGCACGAGGCTAAAGCCTCGCACTACATTTCTAAGCATCTCTGTCGTTGCGAGGAGCGTTAGCGGTTGCGAGGCGTAGCCGAAGCAAACTGGAGCGAGGTTCCTCGTTTTACTCGGAACAGGCTCCGCAATCTCATGCCCCGCCGGGATTGCCGCGCTTCGCTCGCAATGACAATTCAGCGAGTGAAAACCTATTGACAAGGTAGATATGCCAGCTTATATTTAACGCAATGCTCCATTCGGTGGCCATAATGGTCAAGGCATGGAAATTGGTTTCAATTCTGCTGACAGTGGCGGTGGTGCTTTCTGTGGGGGTAGTGGCGGCACAACCTGCGGCAGGAACGACAGAGGCAAGCGGCCCAGCCTGCACCTGTGGCGACATCTGTGTAGATACCACTGGCTGGTGGAGAGGTGGAGGTACTTTCAATGCCAGCGCCACGCCCATTCAGGATGCGGTCAATAATGCCACCAGTGGAGAGACGATTTGCGTTAAGGATGGTACATACCACGAGAATGTGGATGTAAACGTAGCTCACTTGACCATCGAATCGGAGAACGGCACTGCGAACTGTGTGGTGAATGCATCGGATGCAGATTACGATGTCTTCGATGTAGCTGCAAATTATGTGAACATCACCGAATTCACGGTGGAAAATGCCACTGGAAGCAATATGGCTGGAATATTTCTTAGGCACGGAGTGAGCCACTGCAATATCTCTAACAACAATGCCACAAATAACGCCTATGGCATTTACCTGTATTATTCGAACAACAACAACACCATCAGCAACAACACCGCAACCTCGAACAACAACCACGGCATCTGGCTGCGTTCTTCGAGCAACAACACGCTCGCCAACAACACCGTAAACTCAAACAACGGGCACGGCATCTTGCTGGATTCTTCGAGCAACAACACGCTCAGGGACAATACCGCAAGCCCGAACAACGGGAACGGCATCGGCCTGGATTCCTCGAGCAACAACACGCTTGAGAACAACATCGCATCAAACAACGATGGCTACTATGGCATCTACCTGCATTCTTCGAGCAATAGCAACACGCTCAGCAACAACACCGCAAACTCGAACTACGAGGGCATCGCCCTGTATTCTTCGAGCAACAACACCATCTGCAACAACACCGCAAACTCGAACCAGGACGGCATCTACTTGTCTTATTCAAGCAACAACACGCTCACCAACAATACTGCGTCAAACAATACCAACCGCGGCATCCTCATGGGTTCTTGGAACAACAACAACACGCTCACCAACAACACTGCAAGCTCGAATGATTATGATGGCATCTACCTGCATTCTTCGAGCAACAACACGCTCGCCAACAACACCGTAAACTCAAACGGTGGAGTTGGCATCTACCTGCTATGGTCGAGCAACAACAACACGCTCACCAACAGCACTGCGTCAAACAATACCGAGTATGGCATCCGCCTGTACTATTCGAGCAACAACACCATCTACAACAATTACTTCAACAACACGCATAATGCCTGGGATAATGGAACCAATACCTGGAACACCACCAAACAAGCAGGAACGAACATCATCGGCGGGCATTATCTTGGTGGAAATTACTGGAGCGACTATACTGGCAATGACACCGATGGAGATGGTTTGGGAAACACACTGCTTCCGTATAACTCCACAGGATATATAGAAAGCGGCGGCGATTATCTGCCATTAGCGGCAGTATCCACTCTGCCAGTCCACAACTTGGACAGTAATAAATATTTCAATACCATACAGGCTGCCATAGACGATTCCGGTACCTTAGATGGGCATACAATTACCGTTGACGCCGGAACGTATAATGAAAATGTGGATGTAAATGAGCAACTGACCATCAAGTCCACCTCTGGAAATCCCGCCGATACAATTGTGAACGCATCTAATCCAGATGACTATGTGTTCTATGTAACCGCAAACTGGGTGAACATAACCGGGTTCACGGTGGAAAATGCCACAGGAGACGGTTATTCTGGCATATACCTTTCCAGCGCAGGGCACTGCAACATCTCTAATAACAACGTATCGAACAACAACATGGGTATCACCCTCTCTTCTTCGAGCGGCAACGGCACGCTCAGGGGCAATACCGTCTTGAACAATACCCGCCAGGGCATCAGCCTGTATTCTTCGAACAACAACACCGTCTATAACAACACCGCGAACTCAAATCACAACGGCATCTACCTGGATTCTTCGAGTAACAACACCCTCACCAACAACACCGCCTACAACAACACCTACAACGGCATTTACCTGTTTTCCTCGAGCAACAACAACACGCTCACGCATAACACGGCAAACTCAAACAACGGGAACGGCATCCGCCTGTATTCTTCGAGCAACAACAACACGCTGACAAATAACATCGCCAACTCGAACAACGACGCCGGCATCTACTTGCTGTCTTCGAGCAACAACAATGCTCTCACCAACAACACCGCCTCGGACAACAACGCCGGCATCTACATAGGGTCCTCAAACAACAACATTACGAACAACACCGCCTCAAATAATAGTGCCCACGGCATCTACCTGGCTTCTTCGAGCAACAACAACCTTACGAACAACACGGCAAACTCAAACACCTACGGCATCTACCTGCATTCTTCGAACAACGTCACCATCATCAATAACACCGTAGACTGGAACGGGTTTGGTATCACCCTGTCTTCTTCGAGTGACAACAACACTCTCAGGGACAATACCGCCTGGAATAACACCAACCGCGGCATCTACCTGGATTTTTCGAGCAACAACACGATTAGGGACAATACCGCCAGCTCGAACGAGGGCCACGGCATCTCCCTGGAATCTTCGAGCAACAACACGCTCATCAATAACACGGCAAGCTCGAACGACGGCGACGGCATCTGCCTGGAATCTTCGAGCAACAACAACAACCTCACCAGCAACAAGGCATCGAATAATACCTACGGCATCTACATAGGGTCTTCAAGCAGCAACAACCTCACCAACAACACCGCCTCAAATGGTCAATTTGGCATCCATCTGTATTCTTCTTCAAGCAATAACACCATCTACAACAACTACTTCAACAACACGCAAAATGCCTATGATAACGGAGTTAATACCTGGAATACCACAAATACCACCGGGCCGAACATCATCGGTGGACCGTATATTGGTGGAAACTACTGGTCGGATTATAGCGGCAGTGATACAAACAAGGATGGCTTTGGGGATACCCCTTACAATATCACCGAAGGTCCAAACAAGGATTATCTGCCGTTGGTTCCAGCGCCAGTCCATAACATAGACACCGGGGAAGGTTTCTATGCCATTCAGGCTGCCATAGATGATTCTGATACTTTAGCTGGGCATATGATTACGGTTGACCCTGGAATATATAACGAGAATGTGAATGTCAACAAACGACTAACCATTTGCTCAACCTCTGGAAGTCCCGCCGATACAATTGTGAACGCAACAAATTCAAGCGACCATGTGTTCTATGTAACCGCAGATTGGGTAAACATAACCGGGTTCACCGTGGAAAACGCCACTGGAGTCGGCTATTCTGGAATATATCTTTCCAACGCAGCCCACTGCAACATTTCCAGCAATAATGCTATAAATAACTACTTCGGCATCTGGCTGCGAAATTTGAGCAACAACAATACCCTCATCAACAACACTGCCAGCTCGATTAACCACTACGGCATCTACCTGCAGGATTCGAGCAACAACACCCTCATCGACAACACCGCCTCGCACAATACTGGCACCTATGGCATCTATCTGAAACACTCCAGTAATAACACGCTCCAAAACAACGATGCTGAGTACAATTTCGCTGGCATCCGCCTGTTTTCTTCGAGCAACAACACGCTCACGGATAACACGGCGAACTCAAACAACAAGGGGATCTACCTATCCTCTTCGAGCAACAACACCATCTACAACAACTACTTCAACAACACGGTTAATGCCGGGGATGATGGAGTTAACACCTGGAACACCACCAAGACAAATGGGACGAACATCGTCGGCGGACCATATCTTGGCGGAAACTACTGGTCGGACTATGCCGGGAACGATACCAGCGGAGATGGGCTTGGAGATACCGAGACCCCGTATAATTGTACCGGAAATATAACGCATGGTGGGGATTATCTGCCATTAGTTCTGACCGGTGCAACCCTGGAGGGGCATGTTAGCTTCCCAATGGCAAGGGTAGGGGGTTTAGTAGAGCCATTTGTGGTGAAGTTATTCGAGCATGGTGATCTCAGTAATGTGATATGGACCGGTAATGCTACCACGAACGATACCGGGGTGTTCACCATTCCCGGTCTTGCCCCTGACACCTATGACGTCGGGATTAAGAATGCTACCTGCGTGAGTGAGCTGGTGAGTAATGTAACGTTGACTGCTGGTGAGGCTGAGGTGGTTAATTTTACCATTCGTGAGGGTGATGTTCATCCCAGCGATTATGTTGACATGGGAGACTACGCTGATTTCAGTTATGCTTTTCGGACGTCACCGACTGATGGGAAGTGGAATGCTAACGCAGACCTTGATCGCAGTGGCTACATCGACATGGGTGACTACGCTATGTTCTCTTACAACTTCAGGGAAATGGGAGATGCGTATGGACACTTTTAAGGGAAGCGAGTGGCTATAGGCAGGAAGTAAATTTGCCAGTATAATCTTGCCACTGGCGGTGACTTTAGCGTTGGGATTGGCGGCAGGAGCAAATTCAGTCTAGCCACAATTCAAAAATCAAAAACCTACATTTTTAAACTTTGGTTTGTCATTTTAGGTTGCTTACATTCATTCTAGCTTTGGATCCAGGTTTGTCTTGATTATCCAGGAAATCCTTCACCGCCAAATCTTGTAGTGCGACCCTTCAGGGTCGTGCGCACGAGGCTAAAGCCTCGCACTACATTTTTAAACTTTGCTCTGTCATTTTGCATTTTGATTTTTGAGTTTTGCTTTCCTGGAATGTCAAATCCCCCTTAGTCCCCCTTTTCTAAAGGGGGATTTAGAGGGATTTTTATACGAAGTTATGCGGGATACTATAAGTTCAAAGCTCAGTTTGGTAGCTATCAGCCATTAGCTAACCGCTGATTACTAATTACCAATTACCAATTACCAATTACTGATTACTGACCACTGACCGCTGACCGCTTTTTCACATCATATCAGTGATTACAATCTATTGACAAAATTAGTGTAGTGATATAATAATCAGTCAAACGTTTGTCCTGGAAGTAATAATGATTAAGGTCTGGAGATTCCTCTCAATGTCGATTGTCCTTGCGGTGTGTCTGGGGCTGCTGCTGGTGCCTGCTGTGGTGGGGGTTTCCGCCGGTGCTGGTGACCCGCCGGAGCCTGCATCGGGTAAAGCAGCCTTCCGCATGCCCGCAGAGGTCGAGGTATTGCCAGGTGAGACCTTTCTTGTGAATGTCACCATCTATAATCCCCATTCGGTGTACATGACCTGGGCGGCACTAGTTATTGGATGGGATGACGCTGCTTTACTTAGTTTAAATGACGTTACAGATGGCGATTGGCCTTTATACCCGGCGGGCCTTATGTGGCCCCAACCCTGGAATACCGCTACTGATAACTTCACTATGCAAGCAGGGCAACTGACGCCGGGCACTTACCAAACTACTACCATTACCCATTGCACTATAAACTTTACAGCTGCTAATACGGATGGGGTCACCACAGTTAGGTTCGTGCAGGATGCAGGTCCGTATGGTGACATGTATACTTATATTTTGGATCCGAGCGGCGAGGTGCAAGACTGGAGTTCGTTTCGGAACATGACCGTGAAAATTGGTGCTCCCAAACTAACAGTTAACCCGTCCAGCCTCAGCTTCAGTGGGAATGTGGGAGGAGCGAATCCTCCGAACCAAATGCTTGAGGTATGCCACTCGGGAGCCGGCACACTGGACTGGTCGCTAACTGATGGTGATACTGCCTGGCTTAGTGAAAGTTCCACGAGCGGCAGCCTTGATGAAGGTGTGTGTGAGGACGTAACGGTGTCAGTTGATGTCACCGGCATGGAAGCCGGAGACTACAGCGCAACAATCGCCATTACCGGGTCTGCTGCGGTGGAAGTCCCGGTGAGCTTGCATATAGAGTCGGCAATACCGGTGGGGCCAGCACAGTTGTCTGCCTCTGCACTCAGTATCATGCCGCAGCAGGTTGAGCCTGGCGAGGAGGTGACAATCTCGATCAATGTCGCTAACACCGGCGGGGAGACTGGCAGCTATAATGGGATTCTGTATATCAACGGTGTGGTTGAGGATAGCCAGACGGTGTCTGTTGCCCCGGGGACAAGCAAAAATGTGATATTCACGGTGAGCAAATCGGAGGCAGGTGTTTATGACGTTTCCGTGGCGGGCGAGAGCGGACAGTTTGAGGTAGTGAGTGGCGGTTGGTCTGGTGGTGGGTTGGGTACCGGTGGCATAATAGCTATTGTGGTTGTTGTTATCGCACTTATCGTGGTGCTGGCGTTGATAATGAGAAGAACGAGGAGACCGGAGTAAATTAAGCTGTTATGTAGTATGAAGGGCGGTTCTTGGCCGCCCTTTCCTTTATTGTCATTGCCGGGAAATCCTAAACTCGAAGCACTAAACCCTAAACAATATCAAAAATTAAACATAAAAAGTCAAACCGTTGGCTAACGGAACAAATTATAGTTAGGCACAAAACTATTTATAATCTCACTTGCTTTCCTGGAATGTCAAATCCCCCTTACTCCCCCTTTAGATAAAGGGGGATTTAGAGGGATTTTTATACGAAGTTATGCGGGATACTATAAAATGCAAAAAGCTTCCTCATTTTTGCACTTTGAGTTTTCGGCAATGTAGTTGCCCAATTTATTGGGCAATTGTGCCTGATTCACCAGGCAACTACAAAGTCCGGAGGCGAAGCAGCTTACAATGACAATTTAGTAGCTTTCAGCCATCAGCCTTTAGCCATTACCTGACCGCTGATTACCAATTACCAATTACTAATTACCAATTACTGACCACTGACTGCTCTTTTTGTTTAGTATTCAGGATTTTAAACATGGGGCAAAAACTTCTATCATCTGAGTAACTCTAGCAATCTCTCCACAGAGATATTTGCTTTTCTCAATATCCCCTTTAATGTGCCTTGCTTAATGATCTTGGCGGTATGCACAGGAACCGGGAAGGTTAATTTTTTGCCGCCAACATACTTCCTCAATTGCACATGGCTTCCCTTTCGCCGTGTGATCTCGAAACTTTCCTTGTGCAATGCCTTCACCAGCTCCCTTCCTGTTATCCTGGGCAATTTGGGCATCTTACACTACCAGTTGTATCTCTCTACGCTTTATTTCTTTGAACCTGAGGTTCTCAATTCCCAGCTCTTCTATATGGAGTTCGGCAGCTTCTTTGAGATTACTGATAGCATCTTCTATGTCATCCCCTTGAGTATAAATATCCAGTTCTGGACAGTAGACTGTATAGCCACCTTCTTCCTCTTCTATCAATTCAGCAGTAATAATGATACGCTTCACTTTTCCTCCTTATCCATTCAGCATTGTTTACAATATTATACACACTTAATCTAAAGCAGGGAAGAAAAATTTGCCGAGATCCCATTCGTATTTCCACCTCCACCTTACGTCACTGTGAGGCCCCCCTTGTCATTGCGAGGCGCGCCCCTCTTCTGTCGTTGCGAGGAGCGTTAGCGACGAAGCAATCTCACCCCGCCGGGATTGCCACGCTACGCTCGCAATGACATCCCTCTTCTGTCGTTGCGAGGAGCGCTAGCGACGAAGCAATCTCACCCCGCCGGGATTGCCACGCTACGCTCGCAATGACAATAATAAAAGGGCTCGCAATGACAATAATAAAAGGCGGCAATGATAAGGAGGGCTGACAAAAGGGGCGTTTTTTGTCGAAAAAAAACCGAAAAAAACGAAATTTTTGTAACTAAATGTAACTAACGGTAACTAAATGAAAGTTGACAAGATTGGGGGCGGGTGGTAGTATTTAAACTAAAGTACCAGTACTAATAGGCTAGTACTGACATGTGCAGGTAATAAAATACTAAATAAAGGAGGCGGGTAATGTCTAAAAGCTGGTCGTTGTTTTCCATTGTTGTTGTTTTTGCACTTCTAATACTTCTTGCTCCTGCAGCGATACTGCTCCCCGGGGGAAATGCTGTTCAGGCCCAATGTTGGGACCCGGTGGAGAATGTCACGCAGGCGGTCAATGCAAATTTCTCGTTCACTGAAGCCGCCGGCGGTGGCTGGCATAGTTTCACGGCCGGTTCTGGGGGTATACAAGGGTTGGGTCTTACTCTGGAACAATACACCCGAGAATACGTGTTGTTAAACGCAACGCTTTCTGGCTGCGAATTCCGCAACTATACCACCGGCTCGGGAAATGCAGCTGGAGACCTGGTCGGAACGATGTCGCTGGCCTGGCTCACCTTTAAATTTAATCAGACATATCCGAATACTACTCTGACATATAATACCACAGCCGCCAATGGCACCAATTTTGGCTGGATGTCGGGGAGAGGGCATTTTTACGGTACTAACCCCAATGATAACTTCACCTTCGTTTTTATCCTCGATTTCGATAGTGATGAAACTCTGACCAATGCCAAGGGGAAGGGGTTCATGGTGAGTGTCGAGGAGAATGGCATTTTTGGCAATATGACTAACCCTGTGGAGGAGAGGCACAAGATAATTGGAGACTTTGACGTTGTAAAGAGCGGTAGTAATTATACCTGGGATTTGCACCTGAGAAACTATCCCCCCAACGAGGTCTACAACCGGGGCAATGTTACCGTTGAGGGGGGTGTTATGCAAGAACTCACAGACGACATTAACCACACCCCGGTGGTCTTGCTGAACTTCACCCAGGATGGTCCTGAGGTCACTTCGACCGACGTGGCTACTGGCTTTGAGGAAATCCACTGGGGAAAGGACCCGATAAAGACTGTAACCGGGGGTCCCCTGGGTTCAGGCGGCGATATGGACCTTACCAGGAACGGTGCTCTGTATCTGGAAGTGAATGCGGGGGAGAATTGGGTGCACATTGAGGCGTCGGAGGTGTGCATGCTGCACATAGACGATACCTATGCGGTCACGGGGGACGATGGTAGCACGTATGGTCACGCATATTATTACCTGGCTCTTTACCTGCCCTACCAGGAATTGGATGTCGGGGATTTCTTTGAGCAGGATGGATATACCTGGTATCCGTTTGGAATGCATCTTAAGTCCACTGACTGTTACGCCGGAGCAGAGACCTTTGCCCTGGCCCATATCGGCATCGAGTCGTCGGTAGGTAATTCGACGCAGTTCTCAGTTGACAAATCGTACGCCTTGTATCCCCACCCCGTGGTGACTGCAATCGCCCCCAACAATGGCAATCCGGGACAGACCTTGAATGTGACCATCAACGGGAAATACTTCCTGAGGGCGGATGGTGAAAAGTCCGGTGGGGACCCCAGTAGCGGTTCGGTGAGCTTTAGCTGCTGCGGCATAACGGTGAACAACTACACCGTAGACAGCGCCGAGCAGATAACGGCGAACATCACCATTAATTCTACCATCTGTGCTGGCCCAAGAGATGTCACTGTGACTTCCTGCTTTGGCTATGCAAGCGGTAGCGGTACTGACCCTTACATGTCTGGGGTAAAGGATGACGCCTTCACTGTTACCGGGGGAACAGGTACCCTGGAAGGAAAGGTTGACTTTGACCGGAAGGAACCTAAAGGAGGTTCTACCTGGGTAACTCCGCTTGTGGTGAAGTTCTTCGACAATGCTACTAAGGCCCCGATGCTTGAAAAGTGTGTCACCACTAATAACCAGGGCAATTTCACCATTCCGAATGTTGGGAATGGCACCTATGATATCGGGATTAAGAACTATACCTGCCTGAGTAAGATGGTATATGGAATAGCTATCAACAGTACTGCTGTGATTAACTTTGGTACGCCTATCGAGACAGACGGAGACAATAATGATTGGTGCGAAGGTAAAGATTACGGCAAGGTGTTCAATAACTTTGGTGCCAGGGTCATATCGGATCCTGACGGGTGGGCGGCAAAGGAGTTATGGAAATGTGATTTCTATAAGGACGGATGGATAGAGGGTCACGATTACAACCAGCCGTTCAATAACTTTGGGAAACGTGGAGATATATTCTATTATACGCATTAAGAGTGGGAGGTTATTTATGGAATGATGAAAGCAATGTTAATGGAAACGATAGAGGAAAATGATGGAAGGAGGTTATTTATGGGGTGATGAAAATGACGTTATATGGAAACGATAGAGGAAAGTAATGAGAGGAGGTAAGTAATAAATAATGAAAAGTAAATTTATCAGTGTAATCTTGACGGTAGCGGTGTGTCTGGGGCTGTTGCTGGTGCCTGCGATGGGGGTTTCCGTTTCTGCTGCGGACCCTGGAGCAGGTAAAGCAGCCTTCCAGATGCCCGCAGTGAAAAACGTAGACCCGGGTGCCACCTTCCTTGTGGATGTCACCATCTATAATCCCCATTCGCTGTGCATGACCTGGGCGGCACTAGTTATGGAATGGGATGACGCTTTACTTAGTTTAAATGACGTTACAGATGGTGATTGGACTTTATACCCGGCGGGCCTTAAGTGGCCCCAACCCTGGAATACCGCTACTGATAACTTCACTATGCAAGCAGGGCAACTGACGCCGGGCACTTACCAAACTGGTACCATTACCCACTGCACTATAAACTTTACAGCTGCTAATACTGAAGGAAATGCCACAGTTAGGTTCTCGCACGATGCAGGTGAGTATGGTGGTGAGTATTGTTATATTTCGGATCCGAGCGGCGAGGTGCAAGACTGGAGTGCGTTCCAGAACATGACGGTGAACATTGGTATTCCCAAGCTGAAGGTGGATGTAGTTGGTAACGGGACTGTGACCATAGGTGGAGTGGGGACTCCAACTTCGTATCCCAACACCACTAACCAGAGCTGGGATGACAGTGTAAGTCTGCTAGCGAATCCAGACGCTGGCTGGGAGTTCCATAACTGGACCGGCGACATTACTGGCCCGGCCGGTGATGCCTCCAGCTACGTAAACATTACTGATTTTTGGAACAACGTAACTGCCAACTTTGTTGAGAAGCCACCGGAGATTGCTGTCTCCACGAACGACCTTGACTTCACAGGTGGTAACGGACTCAGGCAGGGAGATAATACTGCCAATGACACGGTTGTAATATCGAACACTGGTGGAGGACTGCTCAACTGGACAGCCAGCCGTCAAGGAGGCTCAGCGCCAACATGGGCGGTAAATGACACGTGGACCTGGATGGAGTTCTATTCCATGCTTCCCGACGGAACTCCTTATCCAAATCCGAACTGGACAGCCGGTTGGGGGGTGAATGACACTCCCGTGGTCATGGCTGTGACGGGTGAGAGTGGTTCAAACTACACAGGGATTGTCGACTTTGTTTACGATGCTCAGCGCAGTGTAGAGGGTGGCCTTGTTGCTACCATGTACAACGCGACCGTAAAGGTTGACAAAGCTACGCTGGACAATGTCGAGCAGCTGGCGAACATGAAGATCAAGATGGGTTCGCCGCCGGATTATACCGATGTCCAGGCCCTGGTGGAGTGGGACTACGCTCCTTCGCCTTATGGCCCTCAGGTACATGGTTGGCCTTATTATCCGGGTAAGATCTGGTTTTACAACGTGACGAAAACCATACTAGCAGGGGGCTTCCCCGTCCCCGGCATGACGGACACTACGACATGTATGGCCGTTGTGACTGGCACTCAAGTTGTTTCTACGCCTATGGGGGACTTTACTTGCTGGGTGATAGGCCATGTAGCACTACCGACTTATACTGCATTCAAGGAAGTATATTGGTCGGATGACGCCAAGAACTTTGTGCTGGATGTGGATGGTGGCACGTATGACGCTCCACCGCCGTACATCAGGTCGCTGGTAGACATGTCGCCACCTGCCTGGCTGAGGATAGATCCTTTAACTGGCTCCCTTGCTACAGGTGAGAGTGAACCACTAACTGCGACGGTTTATTCGGCAGGACTTGCTGTGGGAGAGTATAATACCACGTTCACTATAAGCGGAAGTGACGAGACTGTTAACGTTACTCTGGAAGTTTTGCCGGCAACCACTACCAACGTTATGAGAAATCTGCCTGGCAACGCGATGGAGCTGAACCAGACATGGCCCGGTGACACGTTTGATGTCTACGTGAACTTCACTGCGCCGTTCAATCAGATGAACGCCATTTCTCTCACCGACCTTGCCCCTGATGGTTGGGAGGTTGCCGTTGACGCAGCCAATTGCACTGCGGATGGCACTAATGCTAGCTACGTTAAGGCTACGGGCAATAAGGTGGAGGTTACCTGGTGGGGTGACCCGAACGTTGGCTTTGCCGTGGACACCAACTTTAGTGCCAAGTATCAGGTGACCGTTCCCGAAACCGCCAATCCAGGAATCAACGAGTGGCCGCTTAACGACGGTTCCAAGGCGTGGGTCGAATACTACGAAGGCATGGCTGGACCATATACATCGAACGTAACGGATGAGTACCAGATGATGATAACGGTTCCCGGCTACGCAACGGGAGAGACCCGCGACGTTAACGCCAACCCGTTACCTGACACAACGGTTGTGCTGGAAAATGGTGGCTGGGCAGGCTCGGATGCAAGTACTCCGGATTACAGCATAGAATGCCGTAACACCGGAGTGTACTGGCTGAAGGGTATCAAGGATGCCTACTACACTGTGGAGACGCTTGAGATAGGAGGACATCCTATTCACAATGCGAACCACACCGCGGACATAGACTGGTCAACAGCAGATCTGCTAGCGAATTCATACCACGTTGTTGACGGCATGAACGTGGCTGACCTTGACTTCGAAGGTGACTACGGGCTTGTCCCTCAGTCATGTACGATGTCGTATGCCATGAAGAGCGTCAACCTGTATGTGTTCTCGCCCGCCCCCGTGTACGATATCCATAACGGGGTTGTCACGGCTATCGAATCGTATGGTCTTAGTCAGTGGAAAGCCGTACGGTCGGTTATGTCCTGGCAAAATCCTTATCATCCTACTCCCTGAAGTTAGGTAGTAAGGCTGATAAACCAACCAACCCCCTTCCAATCGGAAGGGGGTTGGTGTTATAATTAAAGAAATGAGATTATCGAGGTTGGTTGTTATTCTTTTGGTATTGGCGGCGATTGTTCTCGTCCCTGTGGGCATGGCCTTGGGGCAACAAATCAATCCGGTCAGGGTTTTGCCTGCCACGGTGGAAAGAGGAGGGACGTTCAATGTCACCATTACCTTCACCGCCGTCGATAACTTCACCGGGGTCAGCCTCAACGACATTGCCCCTGCCGGTTGGAATGTGACCCCTACTACAGTGTACTGCCAGCCATCAGCAATACCGATCGCTGCAAACAATGTGCTCAGTGTCCTGTGGATGGGTGGCTCCTGTCACGATGACACCTATTGTAATAACACTAACTTTACCGTGTTGTACCAGGTTACCGTTCCCTGTGATGCCTCTGGGTATCATACCTTTACCGGCGTGCTGTATTATTATATCTGGCCCAATACTACCCCCTACGACGAGATAAACGAAGCGATAGGAGGAAATCCTCAAGTACAGGTTATTCCGCCAGCCATTTGCTCTACGCCGAGCATTGAGTTCTATGCTGCCCCTGGGCAAAACCCGGCAAACGAGACTCTCGAGCTGTGGAGTTCAACTCCCTGCCCGCTTAACCCGCTTAACTGGTCGCTAACCGACGATGCTGACTATCTGGGTCATGACTGGCTCAGCGAAAACCGCACAAGTGGCAACTGCACCAATGTGTCTGTTCCTGTGCAACTGTCGGTTAACACATCAGGTATGCCATCAGCTGTTGCCGATTATTCCGCTAATATAACTATCAACGCTACTGATATATTGTTCTCTGTCGAAGCGAACAATTCTCCCCATAACGTTACCGTTATCTTGCATATCACAGACAAAAGCACCCTGCAGGGGCAGGTCGACTTTTACCGGAAGGAAGCTAAAGGAGGTCCTACCTGGGAGACCCCACTGGTGGTGAGGTTCTTCGATAATAGCACTAAGGTCGAGATGGGTTGGTCACCAATAAATATCACCACCGATGCCTATGGCAATTTCACCATTGGGGATATTGCAGTTGGCACCTATGATATCGGGATTAAGAACTGGACCAGCCTGAGCAAGATGGCATATGGAAAAGATTTCACTGCAGGTAATGTTACCTCCGTTAACTTTGGTACGCCTATCGAGACAGATTACAACGATGATGATTGGTGTGAAGGTCATGATTACAACGGGCCGTTCAATAACTTTGGTGCCAGGAACATATCGGATCCTGACGGGTGGGCGACAAAGGAGTTATGGAAATGTGATTTCTATCGCGACGAATGGATAGAGGGTCACGATTACAACATGCCGTTCAATAACTTTGGGAAACGTGGAGATATATTCTATTATACGCATTAAGGGTGAGGAGGTGATTATGGGAACAACAAGGAGACAAATATAATGGAAGGTGAGTTTATCCGGGCATTGTTGACCTTATGAGATTGCGTACATTATTTGTTACCATAGTGGCATTGATGCTTATTGCCCTCATGCCTCTGGGTATAGCCTTAGGGCAGGAAGCCAGTCCCGGCAGGGTTGTGCCCGACGCGGTGCACAGCGGGGAGACATTTGATGTCACCGTGAGCTTCACCGCCCCCGTTGATAAATTCAATGCTGTTGGTCTAACCGACCTTGCTCCCGATGGCTGGGATGTGACCGTTGATGAAGCATGGTGCACCCCGAATGCCGACGCTGTTTTAGCTACCGGCGATAAGGCTGAGATTAGCTGGTTTGGTGAGCTTGATGTCGGCTTTGACAAAGATATTTCATTTACTGCGTTATATAAGGTAACTGTGCCTGACGATGCCTCGGCAGGAATTTATGCCTTCGATGGCTCTGTGGAATATTATGTTGGCGAAGAAGGACCTTACTCGGAAGACATAACCGGCGGTTCTGAAGTAGAGGTCGTTGGAGGAGGTGGCGGTATAGGTGTGTGGTGGATAGTTGGCATCGTCGTTGCTATAGCTGTTATCGTGGCTGCGGTTCTCCTGGTCAGGCGCCGCAGGACATGAGATTAATTCGGTCGAATGACCGAAGGAGGTGTGCTCGTGATGAGAAGAGGGAGCGGATTGCCCCCCCTTTTTAGTTGGGGTTGCCCCTTTTTATTGTCATTGCGAGCGAAGCGCGGCAATCCCGGGAAACAAAATTCTAAATCCGAAATGCTAAACAATATCAAATGACCAAAATCCCAATGACCTAAACGGTTTTGACCTTTGAATTTAGATATTGGGATTTGTTTAGGATTTAGTGCTTAGAGCTTAGGATTTCTCGGTGGGGGTGCTCCCCAGTGACAGAAGGAGGTGGACATTGAAATGATAAAGGAAGCGGAATTTCATTAATAATTAGGAAGGTATAGTACCTCTGTTATTTTTACAAAAGCGAAATTTAGCAAATGATTTAAGGAGGTTGAAATGAAAAAACTGGAATTTATGAAAAAAGTGGGATTTATTATCGGTGTTATCGTGCTCCTGATGGCGGTAATGCCGATGAGCGGCGGTTTAGCTGTTCAGGCTCAGGACTGGCTTGAGTATGGCGATGCCCCTGATGCCCCACCATTTGGAACATACCCGTCTCGCTTTGCCAGCGGTGGCGTGTGTCATTGGCCCAGTGAGACCGAAATACTTGGCCTGGGCAGTTTTGGTGATTGGAAGGACTACGAGCCTGATGCCAATGTCCCTGATGCCGATCTCCTCGACGACGGCCTGGTACCAGCGGGAGGACCCTGGTTCATAGCGGCCGGTAATCCGGCGGCATTTGTCACGTTTGAGGTGACCGACTTCGTGCAGGGATTCCCTCCCCTCTTGGTTAATATCCTGATTGACCTGAATGGGGATGGCGACTGGAGTGACAATATCGGCGGTCAATCAGAGCACGTGGTTGTAAATCAAGCAATGCCTCCTGGTCCTTTCGAGTTGACCTTTCCCTCTTCGACATTCTCAACCGTGGGGGCAACCCCCGGTGTAACATACCTCAGACTTACCCTGACCAGGACGCCGATTGGCGCTGGGTGGGATGGCACAGTACTGTGGCCGTTCGACTACGGTGAGACCGAGGACTATGAGATAACGATAGAGTCGTCTGGGGACCTCCCTGACCTCATAGTCGTAGAGAAGTTTGAGATAGTTGAGGGCTGCGACTACTGGGTAAACTACGTGGTGTACAACAATGGTAACGCACCTGCTGGTAGTAGCACGACGTGCATTTACGCTGACTATGACCCGACCCCCGTGGCAACTGCCTTTTGCCCGCCGCTGCTGCCCGATGAGTGGTACAGCGATAGCGTCGGGCCGTTAAAGTGCCCGGGCGGTACCGAGGTGTGGATTGAGGTTTGCGCCGACAACTACGATGATGTTGCCGAGAGTGATGAGGATAACAATTGCTTCGGGGGGAACTGGATGGAGCAGCCACTGGAGTTCGGCGATGCTCCTGACCCAACATACCCGTCTCTCCTTGCCAGCGATGGCTCGCGGCACTGCCCTACTGACACCGAAATCCTTGGCCTGGGCTTGTCCGGGCAGGACTGCAAGGACTTCGAGTTTGATGCCTTGGTCATTGATAATGATGCCTGCTGCGATGGCCTGGTAACCACTACCCTGGCTGCAGGCGACCTAAACGCAGCGGTCCAGTTTGAGGTGACCAACTGGGGCGCTAACGACCTCATTGTTAATATCCTGATTGACCTGAATCAAGATGGCGTCTGGAGTGGCCTTTCAGAGCACGTGGTTCAAAATCAGGCAATAAACCTACCTGCTGTTAACGAGAGCACCTTCTGGTCCAATTCGTTCTCAACCGTGGGGGCGACCCCTGGTCCGACATGGCTCAGACTTACTCTGAGCAGGACCCCGGTTACTGTCCCGTGGGACGGCACAGGGCTGTTCGCGTGCGGTGAAACCGAGGACTGGAACATAACCATAGAAGAAGAGGAAGAGGGATGGTACTATAAGCCTAACCAGACTGACTACGCCCCGAGCGGCATGCCTGACTTCGACCAGAAGCAGGATAACTGGACCGATAATGGGATTCCGACGGGGAACTGGTCCTATTGCGGACCGGTGGCGGTTGCTAATTCCCTGTGGTGGTTCGATTCCAGGGAGGAGACTGGCGGTAACCCGCCACCTGCCATCAATGATACTTACTATCTGGTAACAGCCTACGGTGCGTGGGACGACCACGCTCCCCAGAATGTCATCCCGCTGGTTAACAACCTGTCGGTGCTTATGAACACATCTTCGAGCGGCACCGACGTCATGGAAATGCAACAGGGGATACGGGACTACCTCAATGCCACCGGCTACAATGACAGTTACTATGAGCATACAGAGCCTTGGCCGGACTTCTACTGGATTGAGGAGGAGGTGGAGAGATGTCAGGATGTAATCCTGCTTCTCGGCTTCTACCATAATTATACTGGCTACTATGAGCGCATTGGCGGACACTATGTCACCTGCGCTGGAGTGAACTCCCCGGGTAAGCAGATCGGCATCAGCGACCCCTATTTTGACAACGCCGGGGCGGGCGGACCGGGACGGGTGCCGGTGCCTCATCCTTATCCCCATAATGCCAGTGTGCATAACGACACCCAGTATGTCTCCCACGATAGCTACACTGTTGTTCAGATCTTCCCGCTTATGCCCCCTCCCCCTCCTGGGTGCTGGGCTTTGCAAAACTATCCCGTTGGAGCCGGTCCCCCTGGGGTGAACATCACCAACTTCATAGGTCAGAACGGGGGTCCCGGCCTGCCTCCGGGAATGTACAATCCAGGTGCGCCGGTGGAGACCATTATCGAGTACGCTGTTGCCGTCTCACCGCTTGCTGGTGTAAACGCTACCCTGGTGGGGCAGGTTGACTTTTACCGGAAGGAAGCTAAAGGAGGTTCTACCTGGGTAACTCCGCTTGTGGTGAAGTTCTTTGATAATGCCACTAAAAATGAGACGGGCTTTTCACCAATAAATGTCACCACCGATGCCTATGGCAACTTCACCATTGATGATATTGAAGTTGGCACCTATGATATCGGGATTAAGAACTGGACCACCCTGAGTAAGATGGCATATGGGAAAGCTTTCACTGCAGGTAATGTTACCTCCATCAACTTTGGTACGCCTATCGAGACAGACATCGACAATAATGATTGGTGCGAAGGTCATGATTACAACGGGCCGTTCAATAACTTTGGTGCCAGGAACATATCGGATCCTACCGGGTGGGTGACAAAGGAGTTATGGAAATGTGATTTCTATAAGGACGAATGGATAGAGGGTCACGATTACAACATGCCGTTCAATAACTTTGGGAACCGTGGAGATATATTCTATTATACGCATTAAGGGTGAGGAGGTGATTATGGGAACAACGAGGAGACAAATATAAGGAAAGGTGAGTTTATCAGGATATTGTTGACCTTATGAGATTGCTGGTAACGTTCGTTACTATGGCGGCATTGTTGGTTGTTGTCTTGCCACGCCTTGGCCCCTTCGCTGCGCTCGGGGTTTCAGCTCACCGCAATGACAATAAAAAAGGCTCGCGATGATATCCCCTGTCGTTGTGAGGCACGCGCCTCCCCTGTCATTGCGAGGTACATCCCCTTTTATAGTGCGACCCTTCAGGGTCGTGCGCACGAGGCTAAAGCCTCGCACTACATTTCTAAACATCTTACGTCATTGCGAGGGACGCCCCCCCTTTCGTCATTGCGAGGAGCGCCCCCCCTTTTGTCATTGCGAGGAGCGGTAGCGACGAAGCAATCTCAAACTGACAGCAGGAACATTTCCTATTAGTGACCAAAGCCGAAAGAGTGGAGAGAAATGTAACTAAATATAACTAAAGTTAACTAAGGGTAGTTGATGTTTTCCACACGGCGATGTAAAATGTAGATAAGGTACCAGGACTAAAGTCCTGGATATTCTCAAAAACTATGATAATGAGAGGTACATGATGATTAAAGCGTGGAAGGCTTTTTCCATTTTTGCCCTTGTGGCATTGATGCTTATTGCCGTCATCCCTGCGGGCACCGCTTTGGCACAAGTAGCCAATCCAGTGAGGGTTCTGCCCGGCAAGGTGGAAATAGGGGAAACATTTAATGTCACCGTGACCTTCACTGCGCCTGCGGATAGCTTCAACTCTATCAGTCTCAGCGAACGTGCTCCCACTGGTTGGAATGTGACCGTTGATGCAACGTGGTGCACTCCGGCAGCAAGTTCAGTTAAGGCTATGGGCAATAAGGCACAGATTTTCTGGAGTGGATCGTTTAGCAACGGCACTTCCTTCTCCGCGGTATATAAGGTGACTGTGCCTGAAGACGCCGACGCCGGATTTCACACCTTTAGTGGCGCCCTCGAGTATTATCTTGGTTTTGTAGGACCTTATGGGGAAAATGTGGCCGGTGATTCTCAAGTGCTTTTCCCAGCTGAATTCCATGTTATTAGGCATATCAATGAAACATTGAAAAGCCCGAATATGCTGTATCCCGGTGACACGTTTGAGGTCTCTGTTAATTGGAGCGCACCTCTGAATAGCTTCTGTGCTGTTGGTCTCACCGACCTTGCCCCTGCTGGTTTTGAGGTTGAGGCTAACAAAACGTGGTGCTTCCCCACAGCAAATGCAACCAGTGCCGCAAGCAACGAGGTAGAAATTCTGTGGTATGGGTCCTATGCAAACGGCACTAACTTCTCCGCGGTGTATAAGGTGACTGTGCCCAGTGGTGCCGCACCAGGAAGTCATTACTTCCCTTATGATAACTGTTCGCTGAGTTGGCTTGAATACAGCTTTGGTGGGTGTGGACCGTACACATCGTGCACAGTGGGAGATAATCAGGTAGTGGTAACAGTCCCCGGCGATATAGTGGGAGAGACGCGTGACGTTAATGCTAACCAGCTATCCGATGTCATCGTGACGCTATGTAAAAATGCTTCAGAGATAACAAGCGATGCAAGCACGCCGAATTACACCGTAACGGTCAATGCAACCGGGGAATACTGGCTGCGCGGTAGCAAAGACAGGTACTTCACCCTGGACACGAAGCGCGTGGCAAATTCTACTATTCATCCTGGTTGGAATCCCCCGTACCCGCAGTTCATAAGCCTGCCAACGCTGGAGCTATTGACCGAAGGATACAGCTTTGACTTCGAAGGTGATTTCGGGCTTGTCCCCACGAACTGCACTGTGTCGTATGCTATGAGAAGCGTCAATCTGTGGCTGTTCCAGCCGACGAACAACACGGAGTGGGGTCTTTCTGTCTGGAAGGCTGCGCAGTCGGTTATGTCCTGGCAAAATCCTAGCTAAAGATTGTTAGTCAGGTGGATGTGACTAGCCCCTTGCATTGGAAGAGGGCTAGCTGTTATAGTCGGGAAGATGACATTGTTTATAGCGTTTGTTACTATGGTGACTAGGGGGTATAATTGAGAAAATGAGAGTGTTTATAGCGTTTGTTACTATAGTGGCATTGATGGCTATTGCCCTCATGCCCGGGGATATGGCTCTGGCGCAGCAAGCCAATCCAGGCAGAACTTTGCCTGACACCGTGGAAAGAGGGCAGACGTTCGAGGTCACCGTGACCTTCGCCGCCCCCGCAGACAAATTCAATGCTATCGGGCTTGCTGACCTTGCCCCCGCTGGTTGGAATGTGACCGTTGATAAAATGTGGTCTAACCCGAGTGCCGAATTTGTTAAAGCTACGGGTAATAAAGCTGAGTTTATGTGGTTCGGGGAGCAAGGTGTCGGCTTTTACAATGGTACTTCGTTTAGTGTGGTGTACCAGGTAGCTGTCCCTGATTATGCCTGCGCAGGAATTCATAGCTTCGATGGTTTTCTGGAGTACTATCTTGCCATGGAAGGGCCTTATGTTGAGACCGTAACAGGTGATTCTGAAGTAGAGGTCCCTGTAGCCGGCACGCCACTTATCTGCTGTAACCCGAAAAGCTTCACCTTCAGTGCTACCGAGGGAGGTTCAAACCCGGCAGACCAGACACTGGAAATTTCGAACTCAGGCATTGATACAATTGACTGGGCGCTGAGTGATGATGCTGAGTGGCTTAGCGAGGATTCCACAAGCGGCAGCTCCACAGGTGCAGATGATACGACGTTGGTAACTGTATCGGTGGATACAACGGGTATGTCTGCCGGGGATTATTCCACTGACATCACCATAATGGCTGATGGGGCAATTAATAGCCCGTGGACAGTCCCTGTTAGCCTGCATATTAGCTCATCGGCGTCACAGATATCCTTCAACCCGGAAAGCCTTAGCTTCGCTGCTGTTGAAGGAGGTTCAAACCCGGCAAACGAGGCACTTGAGATTTGGAACTCAGGCGTTGATATGCTCAACTGGTCGCTGAGTGATGATGCTGCCTGGCTCAGTGAGGATCCCACAAGCGGCAGCTCCACCGGCGAGCATGATACAGTAGCCGTATCGGTGGATATAACAGGTATGTCTGCCGGGGATTATTCCGCCAGCATCACTATAACGGCTGATGATGCAAGCAACAGTCCGCGGACCGTCCCCATTAGCCTGCATATTGGCTCAGCAGCGCCGCAGATATCCTTCAAGCCTGGGAGGTTTAGCTTCGCTGCTGTTGAGGGAGGCCCGACCCACGCAGCCGAGACGCTGGAGATTTGGAACTCAGGCGTTGATACGCTCCACTGGTCGCTGAGTGACGATGCTGCCTGGCTCAGTGAGGATCCCACAAGCGGCAGCTCCACAGGCGAGCATGATGCAGTAGTCGTATCGGTTGATATAGCAGGAATGTCTGTGGGGGATTATTCCGCCAGCATCACTATAACGGCTGAGGCAGGCAACAGTCCGCAGGTAGTCCCTGTTAGCCTGCATATTAGCTCAGCAGCGCCACAGATATCCTTCACGCCTGAAAGTCTTAATTTCACTGCTGTTGGGGGAGGTCCAACCCCGCCAAACAAGATGCTTGGGATTTGGAACTCAGGCATTGAGATACTTAACTGGTCCATAAGTGATGATGCTGCCTGGCTCAGCGAGAATCCCACAAGCGGCAGCTCTACAAGCCCACATGATACGACATCGGTAACTGTATCGGTGGATACAACGGGTATGTCGGATGGCGATTATTTCGCCAATATCACCATAACCGCCCCCGGGGCGAGCAATAGTCCGCAGACAGTTCCGGTTAATCTATATGTGGGAGAAATAGGCCCGCCATCGCCACCGTCGGCACAACCGTGGCTCAGCCGATACTGGTGGACGATAGTAGTGGGGGTCATTGCTGTTGTGCTGCTGGTTTACTTCCTGCGGCGAAGAAGAGCAGCCTAGATTGTTTAGTAGCTTTCAGTTATCAGCCTTCAGCTATCCGCTAATTACTAGTTACTAGTTACTGACCGCTTTTTCATTTTTGGTTTGTCATTTTACACTTTGCATTTTGACTTTGCGAGATTGCCACGCTTCGCTCGCAACAAGGATTGCCACGCTTCGCTCGCAATGACAAATAAAAAGGGCGCAATGACCCGTTGTCATTGCTAGGAGCGCCCCTCTTCTGTCATTGCGAGGCGCGCCCCTCTTCTGTCGTTGCGAGGCACGCCCCCCTTCTGTCATTGCGAGGCACGCTAGTGCCGAAGCAATCTCAGTTTGATAATGTAGTTGCCCAATTTATTGGGCGATTATGCCTGATGAATCAGGCAACTACAAAATCCGGGGGCGAAGCAAGATTCCTCGCTTTGCTCGGAACAAGCTCCGCAATCTCATGAAGCGACGATTCTTTCTACTAAAAGGCTAAAAAAGTCGAAAAAAATGGAACGATTTGGAACTAAATACAAGTAAAGGTAACTAAATGCAACTTGCAATTTCTGACACGCTGACGTAGAATATACAAGGGTACTACGACTAAAGTACCATGGTGGTACTATAGGCGCGGGGGTTTCATGTGAAACGAATAGCGTTTTCGCTAGTCAGTGTTGTTATTCTCATCGCCATGGCGCTGCCCGCCGGTAGCGGAGCAGTGCTGGCTGGTGGGGGTGACATCGATTACATTATAATCTCACCTGATAATGCCTTCATAGATGGTGGTGGTGTAGAGACACAGGCTTACAGTGCCGAAGCTTTCAATGCTCAAGGAATTGGTCTGGGCGATGTTACCCAGAATACAAGCTTCACCATAGAGCCCGAGGCTGGCGGAAGCTGGGAAGGATGTACATATACTTCAGAGCATATCGGAGAGTGGCTGGTAACAGGCACTCATACCACCGGCAAGAATGATGCGGCCATCTTATTGGTCCTGGAAACCCCGGAATATCCCGGGGGTGTCCCTGCTCCTCCCGGGGGTGGCGCTAGTTCGTCTGCCCCACCAGGTACAACCACGGAACCTGAGCGACCGGCTTTAATGCCACTGGTAGCTGGTGCTTGTGAGCCTCCCCATCTGGAAGTGGACAAGAGCGTATCTCCAGAGACTATTTGCATAAGTGACCAGGCAACGGTAACTCTCAACGTTACCGGCGCCGGCGAGCCAGCGGAGGAGCACTTTCCCATGGACGTCATGCTCATCATCGACCGCTCAGGGTCGATGCAGGGGCAGAAGCTGGCTGATGCTAAGACTGCCGCCAAAACTTTCGTGGGATTGCTTAACTCCACCAGTGACCAATCGGGGCTGGTGTCTTTCACATACAGGACCGGGTACTGGGGCCACTATTCCTATAAGGCAAGACTTGATCAAAATTTGACTTTTGACCAGTCAGCGTCAAACAGCTCCATAGATAGCTTGTCAGCCGATCCTTTTGCTTATACCGCTATAGGCGAGGGCATTTATGAAGCTAACACGGAGCTTATTGATAATGGCAGAGTTAGACCGCCCACCATTTATGCCGAGGTTCTGCTTTCCGATGGGGTGAATAATAAAGGCCGCGATCCTATAGGCGCGGCACAAGAGGCCGCTGACAATAGTATTGTCATTTACACCATCGGATTGGGTGAGTCGGTGGATGAGGACTTGATGCAGGATATCGCCAATATAACCGGTGGGGAATACTACTATGCGCCAAACCCAAGCGACCTGGAGGCTATATATCAAGAGATCGCCGGAGACTTGTCCGATATGGCTGGCACCGATGTCGTGGTGACCGAGGTTCTGCCCGATGATGTGAATTTGAATGGAACTGCTGTTCCCTCGCCAAATTCAACAAGTGGCCAGAACTTAACCTGGGAATTAGGTTCCATCAGCATAGGCGAGACCAGGACCATAACCTTCAACGTAACCTTTGATAACCCCGGCGATCAACCAGTGGACGTATATCCCGACACGCGGGTAAACTACACAAATTATCAGGGCAACTCGGCAAGCAAAGCGTTCCCTGAGACGTACATAACGGTGAAGGCTGCACCAGTAGCTAACTTCACTGCCAATAACACCAACCCCTGTGTAAATACCTCAGTTAACTTCACTGACCTATCCACTGGTGACCCCACTTCCTGGAGCTGGGATGTAGATGGTGACGGTAGTGAGGATTACAGCAGTCAGAACGTAACTCATACCTACACCGTTGCCGGCACTTACAACGTAAGCCTGAATGTCACCAATGAGTGTGGCTCTGATATCGAGACCAAGACTAATTACATCACGGTAAGTGCGGTAACCTATAATCTGACAGTGACCTCAAATGGCTGCTGTCCCATAAATGTTAGTGGAGCAGCGAGCGGCACAGTATCAACTGGTGGAAACAAGACATTCATGGGGATTGGTGAAGGCGGGAAAGTAACAGTGAGTGCTGATGACAGTGCTGGGTGCTGTGAATTTGATAGCTGGTCGGACGCTGGGGCGCAAACTCACAACATAACCATGAATTCTGATAAGAGCGTAACTGCTACCTGTTCTGTGCCTGGTCCATTTACCATCACTGCCACAGCGGGAGCCAATGGAAATATCGCGCCTTCGGGTGCTGTGGTAGTTAACTGTGGTGCTGACCAGACATTCAACATCACTGCTGATGCTTGCTATGACATAGAA
>Ga0307433_1000612_pt1 | contig 25660 bp, 14 predicted proteins | sample SalMarWE160210MG_FD_202166 | JGI IMG/M metagenome (GOLD analysis project Ga0307433, IMG submission 202166) | Salt marsh sediment microbial communities from the Plum Island Ecosystem LTER, Massachusetts, United States - WE1603-210 | ecosystem: Environmental > Aquatic > Marine > Intertidal zone >... | reverse complement strand
ATATGTGGAACTTCCGTGTAATCCTCCAGACTCACCCATCCTTTATATATTACGATTATATTGGACTTTGCAGTAAAGTCAACGAAAAAACGGATATTTTACCTATTTTTCCATATATATTTGCTTTTCGTATTCTGCTTTTACCGACTTTAACTATTTTATCGGTTCTTTAGGAAATGTTGAATCTTAATGCCCAATTTTCCGCTATTTCTGGCAGTTTTTTCGGGGAAATGTTATTCCTTAGATGACCTGCCGTGACGGGCAGGCGCGATGAGTAGGTCTGTATTTAATGCTACTCTGCGAAGTAGCGAAGCTCCTTCGCTACGAAGCACGAGTATTTTTGGTTTTTCACTCTCAATAGGGTAATTCACTTAGAGTCCAATACAAAGAAATTGTTTTCATTGCCTCTACAAACTTAATATAGGTAACGGGCTTAACAATATAACCGCCTACACTTAATTTGAAGGTTTCGGCAATATCCTGTTTATCGGCCGATATAGTTAGAATCGCAACGGGGATGAGTTTCAACTTCTGGTTAGCCTTGATAATTTTCAGGAACTCCATCCCGTTTGTTTCCGGCATATCCAGGTCCAAAAGGATAACACACGGCTGTTTGTTCTCCTCATTTTTCAAATATTCCAGAGCTACTTTGCCGTTGTTTGAATGAACCAGTGGATTTGTAACCTTCAAATCTGCGAGTGCTCGCTTGACCGTCATCGCATCGAGTTTGTCATCCTCAACTAACATTATTGGTTTTATATTACGCATCTTTAATCTCCATTTCTTGCTTTGTTAATGTAAAGTAGAATGTGCTACCTTAACCTGTTCTTGACTGAACCCGAATCCTTCCACTATATAATTCCATGATATTTTTTGTCAGCGGCAGAGTGCCGATTGCTTCGACTTCATCCCGAGTGCCGTCAGTCCGGACAACCCTTTGTGCATAATCAGATGAGGTTCTGCTGGGGTGAGCTTCATTTTGGTGGTTGTGAGGCATGATGGCTGCTCGGCCTTTAGAGGTTGCTTCCGGCGTATTTCCATATGCGCCGATATTTATCCTGTGGCCATTCGGCTGAGGTTCCTTTGAAAAGTCCGACTTCGGGTCGCCGGCATTGATGCAGGGCGAATCCGGCCGCAGGTGATAAGCACCCTCAACCCAGACAGCATTTGGGTCGTTCGGTTTGACTTGGGCGGTCGGATTATCAGGATATGACCAATATCCCGGTTTAACAAAACGGGGGTTGTCCTTAATATTGCCTATGCCAGGATACGCATTCGGGTCGGCCTGGTCGGTTTTCTGAACGCAAGTGTAAGTCACGATTGGTGCGCCGTCGTAAATCTGAGCTGATTCATGCTCCTTGCCGCTGTCTCTGTTGTCCCAGAAAATGCAATTGGTCAACGTCGGTTTGCAATTAAAGCTGGAGCTATCGTTGTGCAGCCCGCCGCCTGTTTCTGCAAAATTACCGCTGAACGTACAATTAGTGAGTTTGGGACTGTTGTTATTGAACATCCCGCCACCGTCGTTTTTGGCTGAGTTGCCGCTAAACGTGCAGTTGGTTAGTATCGGGCTGCCTCCACGGTTGTACATTCCGCCGCCGTTGCTGTTAGCAGAGTTTGCGCTGAACGTACAGTTTGTCAGTGTTGGGTTGCTTCTGGCGTTGAACATGCCGCCGCCGTGGTAGTTGCTTGAGTTGCCTTTAAATTTACAGTCGGTCAGCGTTGCTTTGCCGGATAAATTGAACATCCCGCCGCCGTTGTCGTCAGCTTTGTTATTGAAGAATTTGCAGTTGGTCAATATTGTTGTGCCACCTTGGCTGAATATAGCGCCGCCGCTATCGTTAGTTGAGTTCCTGGTGAATACACAGTTGGTCAGCGTTGGGTTACTGTCGAGGTTGTTGATGGCACCACCATCGTTGGTCGTCACGTTATTGTTGAACATGCAGTTTTTAAGTGTCACACTGCTGCTGTGGTTGCATATCACTCCGCCGTATTTGGCATTGTTGTTATTAAATGTGCAATTAGTTATGTTCGGATTACTGTTAATGTTATATATTCCGCCGCCGAAATGGCTGTCATTCCGGGTAAATATGCAGTTAGTCAGAGTTGGATTGCTGTTATCGTTGTACATACCCCCGCCATTATCCTTGGCTGAGTTGTTGCTGATTATGCAGTTTTTCAGCGTGGGGCTACTGTCTTTGCAGTATATTCCACTACCATCACCGTCTGTTGCGTTGCCGTTTATAATAGATAGACCGGTTATGATTGAGTTTGCATCTTCGCCGCTATGGAAATAAAATCCCCGGCCTTCGTTTCCACAGTCGATAATCGTTGCAGCAACCACATCGTTCGATAGGGGATTGACGCTCCTGATAGTGATGGCCTTACCCTTGAAGTCGATGTCCCGGTTGCCGAGGTCGGTGTAAGCACCGGGGTTGATAATAACTTCGTCGCCGGCATAAGCAACATCGATAGCTGCTTGAATCGTGGGATATACAGATGGTACCCGCAGAGGTTGCTCGTGTTTTTGGGTTATAATTGGCTCCTCTCTCTTCGCCTGTTCCTTTCGCTTCGCCTGCTCCTCCCGCTCTCGCTTTGCCTGCTCCTCCCGCTTCGCCTGTTCCTTTCGCTTCGCCTGTTCCTCTCGCTCTCGCTTCGCCTGCTCTTTCCGCTTCGCCTGCTCCTCCCGCTTCGCCTGCTCCTCCCGCTTCGCCTGCTCTTTCCGCTTCGCCTGCTCCTCCCGCTTCGCCTGCTCTTCTCGCTTTGCCTGCTCTTCTCGCTTTGCCTGCTTTTCTCGCTTCGCTTGCTCCAACTGCTTCGCCTGCTCTAATTGCTTAGTCTGTTTTGCCTCCTTCGCCTGCTCCACTTGCTCTGTCTGCTCTACCTGCTTAGCTTGTTCCTCCTGCTCCGTTCTTGCTAAGGGCTGTGCTGCCAGATTTGCATCACTGGCATGGATGCATGGTGATTCCGGTGATAGATGGTAGTTTCCATTGTCCGGGTCCACGAACAGTGGGTCTTCGTCGAAATTGCCGCTGCCGTTTAATTTATTTGTCCAGCCTTGAACGCAGCAATTCTTGATGAGCGGTATGCTGTTTAGGACAAAAATCTGAGCTGTTTCTTCATCGCAGCTGTCGTCACTGTTTTCCCAGAGGATGCAGTTGGCGAGCATTGCGTCGCTGTTTTCATAATTGGATATTCCTCCGCCAAGTTCCCCTGCGGAGTTTTTTGTAAATGTGCAGCCGGTTAATGTTGTGTTGCTCTGGTAGTTTCGTATCGCACCGCCGTTGCCTTTTGTTGAGTTTTTAACAAATAAACAACCCTTTAATACAGGAGCGCTGTTGTTGTTGTTCATTCCGCCGCCATCGCCGTCAGCCGAGTTCCTAATGAACGTGCAGGTGGTCAATGTCGGATTACTGCTGTAATTGCGCATTGCACCGCCGTAGTTTGCCGTGTTCTCTTCGAAGGTACAGTTAGTAAGCGTCGGATTGCTGTTTAAGTAGTTAGCTATTGCTCCACTGTTTCGCGCCGAGTTTTCGTTGAATGTGCAGTTGTTGAGTGTAGGGTGGCTATCGCTCTTGTTATACATCCCGCCGCCATTCAAAGCTGAGTTGCTGTTAAACGTGCAGTTGGTCAGTGTTGGGCTGCTGGTGCAATTGTATATTCCGCCACCGGAGTCCCCTGCTAAGTTCTCAATAAAGGTGCAGTTTGTCAGTGTCGGATGGCTCTGGTCGTTGTACATTCCTCCGCCAAAAAGTGCCGAGTTTGTTTTGAATGTACAATTTTTCAGTGTGGGGCTTCCCCTATAGTTGTGAATACCACCGCCATTGCTGTTGGAACAACCGCCGATGATTGTGAAGCCATCCAGAATTGCTGTTTTATCGGTGCCAAAACCCGTTACTACGTTGTAGCTGTTATCACTATAGTTAACAAAGTTCGGTTCATCATCACCGTTCAAATCACCGCTGAGGATTGTTGTGTGAAAGTCGATATCCCGTGCATCTAATTTTGGGTCGTTATAACCGGCGTATCCGCCGCGGATAGTTACGCCGTTTATCAATTTAAATGTAGCGCTACGGTCTTTGGGTGTGATTCCACTACCCTCGTCTGGTTTATAGGTGCCCTTGGCCACCAGAATCTCGTCCCCGCTTGAGGCGACAGCCAGTGCGTCCTGCAGAGAGTTGTAGGCATTGACCCAGCTTGACCCATTTTTGTTTCCGTCGGCTTTGGCGTCAACAAAGATTTGTCTAGCGAAGCTCGTCTTTGTTATTGTTAATAACAAAATTGATATTACAAACCAGGAGCTCGTTTTTGTTCTCCCGCCCATTTTAATCCCCTCTTCCAACTACCTTATGTATATGACAATGTTGAAACGGTGCTTGTCCTGCACGAAGTAGCTGAAGACGACTACAGCATATTAAGAGGTTTTCCATTTTGCGCCGTAAGGCGTCCTGTGGACCACTAATCGCCTGCCCCCGCGTCTTCCGACGCAAGGCGGGGCGGCGGGCAAAATGGGGTCTCTGTAAAGTGTGAATTACACCTTGAAGAGTTGAACTCTTCACCACACTCTCCTATTCAGTACTTATGACAACAAATAGACGAAATTTATCTGACACACACTTAATCTATGCTTTTATAACGAATAGTTTATCTTTTTTGGCGTTATTTGTCAAGGGAATTCCGAGTTCTTTGGGGATGTAGACATCATATGTCCATTAGTATAATTAGATATATAGCCGAAGATTCCTATAACAATGCGAGTTAAGATATAACAAGCTGGGACACTCTCATCTTTGTCCTATAACTTAACAAATGCTGAAGAATGAAAAGACCTCCGAGGGCGATAAATCTTTTTTCTGGAGTTGGTTTTTTTTATTTAATATGGATGTTTTACATCGTTATTTCGTAAGCTTGCTTGTTTCTCGGTCCTCCACGAGTATCGAGCATCCAGTATCGAGCATCCAGTATCGAGAATCCAGCATCGAGAATCCAGCATGTTTTTTCGTTAGTTGAAAAATACATAAACTTTTGTAAATCAAGAGCTTACGGCAGAATTGTTCTGCAGTAAAAATAAAAATTTGGAAAAAATATTTGGCAAATTCAAACAAATGTTTTAAACTATAGTATAAAACAATTGTTTAAGAGTCGAAATATGAAGCTTTCAGGTAATAAAAGTCCAAGTCTTGATTCAGACAAGCCGGTTCATGACCGGTTGCTTGATGCAGCGGAAGAGCTTTTCTGCGAACATGGTTTTAATGACACAAGTGTTCGCAAAATCGCTGCGAAGGCTGGCTGCAATCTCGCAGCGGTCAATTACTATTTTGGCGGTAAAGAAAAATTATACATCGAAGTTTGGAGACACCATCTGCTAATTATGCGAGAAAGAATCATGACCAGTATCGAAAGGGTGATGTCTGAAAATGCTAAAAAGGCTTATTTGGACGATTTGCTTAAGTCCTTTGCAACGGCTTTTCTTGAGCCAATTAAAGATAAAAGTAAGGCCTATCGGCTCATCAAGCTTATGGACCATGAAATGGTAGAACCACACCTGCCTAAAAATATGTTTCTTGAAGAAATGATTATGCCTACTTTCAATGCTATGCAGAATGCTTTGGTGAAAATCTTTCCGGGTTTAGATAAATCAAAAGTCCCTTTCCTTTTGTTTTCTATCATCGGCCAGTTAGTGCATCTAATCCGTGTGCAAACTTTGTTTGACCAGAGTTGCCCTGTACAATTGCCAGGATTTGACCTTGATGAAGCAGTTAATCACATTGTCAAATTCTCTGCTGCAGGTATTCAGGCTTATGCTGTGGGAAATTAGAATGAAAACCTACTTAGTTTTAGTTATTCAATGGGCTATAAAAGCACTTTTAAAGCGGAGGACGAAAGAAAAAGCGTCGTTCTTTATCCATCGTCCATCGTGCCTCATGTTAATCTTAGCTGCATTGATGACTTTTATGCTTGTCGGCTGTGTCAGTAGTGAGAAATTTTATCAAGGTGTTAGTTTGTCCAGAGAGACTGCATATCGCCAATGGGCCAGTCGTAAAGAGCACCAGCAGCAGTCTCAAATTCACATTAGTGGCGAGTTGGGTATCGAAGATTGCTTAAAGCTGGCCTTGGTCAATAATAAAGTTTTACAGCGTGTTATTCAGGAAAAGCAGGTTGCGCGAGGCGAACGGCTGAAATCATATTCCGCCATTTTGCCTGCCATTGACCTTTCGGCTGAGTATTTGAGAAAGGATAAGATTGCATCTTTTGGGCCGATAACATTCGGTGATGTAGATAACTATTCGGCTGCGCTTAGGATTACTCAGCCGGTTTTCGCTGGTGGTTCGATACCGGCTAAAATAAATGCTGGTAAATTGTTTTCTTTGCTTACCGACCAGACGGTTCGAGCGGAGGTTCATAACCTGACTTATACAGCGATTCATACCTATTATGATGTTCTGCTCAATCAACACTTGCTGCAGATTAGCGCTGATGCTGTTCGCTCGGCTCAAGCCCATCTTGATGATGTTAAACGAAAGCGGCAGGGCGGGGTCGCTTCTGATTTTGATGTTCTGCGGGCTGAAGTGGAACTGTCGAATTTCCAGGCTGAATTGATTCAGACCAAAAATGCCATAAATCTGGCGAAGGCCCAGCTGATTAAGGTGATGGGTATTTCTCAGGATAGTGATTTTATCCTGTCGGATAAGCTGGGTTATTGTCCTTCAGTGATAACAATGGAGCGGGCTGTTGAAGCTGCTTTCCGTAATCGGCCTGATTTAATGAGTGGCGAGTTTGATATAAAGTATCAGAAGGAATTACTTAAGATTAATCGGAGTCGATATTGGCCGGCTATTAGCGGTTTCTATGAAAATATCTGGTCGAATCCTGACCCTCACCAGAGCACAATGGTGCGGTGGGGACATCTTTGGCAGGCTGGGTTTACGGCGACACTGCCAATTTTTGACGGTTTCTCTCGCGAGGGTGAGATAATTCAACAGAAAGCACGATTTAGGCAGGCACAGATAGGTTTGATTGATACTGAAGAGACCGCTTTGTTTGAATTGACAAGCGCTTTGTTGAGTATACAGAATGCGGCGGAGTTTGTCGAATCCCAGCGATTAAATCTTACCAGAGCAGAGGAAGGATTGCGACTTGCAGAAGTAGGTTATAGAGAAGGAGTAAACACACAGGTAGAGATGATAGATGCGCAGTCGGCCTTAACGACAGCAAGCGCGAACTATTACCAGTCTATATACTCACACATCATTGCTAAATTAGATTTGCAAAAAGCGATGGGAACCCTGACAACTTTTCAGGCAAATGGCCCCGATAGCAAAATTGAGGATGACGAATCGAAAGCTGCGAAAGTAACAGCTTCGGCAGCTTTTATGAATGAAAGAGAGAACAGGCAAAATGAAAGTCAGTAGAAGGAAGATATATTGGATAGCGGCGTTCGTATTGGTGTTTTTTATTTTTTGGTTTGGGTATTGTCGCAGTTCCGGTGAAAGTAAGGAACAAGAAAGAGCGGTTCCGGTTGAGGTTGAAGATGTAAGCACCGGCTCGATAGAACAAACGATAGAAGTGACCGGTTGGATAAGGGCAAACAAGATTGTGGATGTGACATCGAAGGTGCCGGGAAGAATCGAGTCTCTGCAGGTTATTTTGGGTGACGGCGAGGTGGTTAATGTTGAAGAAGGATTGACTGTCAAGAAAGGTCAGCAGCTTGCCGTTATCGACCATGGTACTTATCTGGCACAAGTAGAAGCGGCCAAGGCGGATTTACAGGCCAGAGAAGTTAAGTTAGCCGATGCCGAGCGAGAAAAGAAACGTATTATAAAGTTATTTAAAGGCGGTTCAGCTACCGAGCAGAGTAAAGATAAAGCTGTAACCGCTGCAGAATTGGCTGCGGCAGGGCTTAATTTAGCCAAGGCCAATCTTCAGCTTGCTCAAATAAATCTGAAAGAATCAACGATTATTTCTCCCATTGAGGCAATAGTTACAGCCAAACACATTGACCAGGGTAATCTCATTAGAGAGGGAGACAGGATTGTTACTGTAGCTGATATGAAAACTGTAAAGGTAGTTGTTGCTGTTGCAGAGCAATATGGTGGGCAGATTGTCGCAGGAACACCTGCAAGAATCAAAGTTGATGCATTTGGAGATAGAGTTTTTGATGCTGAAGTGTACTCGGTTTATCCGGTTCTTGATGAGCAGACGCACACCATACAGGCCGAAATACGTATGGATAATGATGAATTACAGTTGAAGCCCGGTATGTTCGCCAGGGTTACTTTAATTACAGAGCATAAAGATAATGTGGTTGTTATCCCACGGGATGTTGTTCTTGGCGGCAGGATAGACGAACCTTATATATATGTAGTGGAAGATGGAATCGCCCGTAAGAGTTTTGTCAAGCTCGGAATAAAGCAGGCAGATAAATATGAAATCATCGATGGCTTAAAACAGGGCGAGAAGCTTGTAGTTAATGGAATGAATTACTTGACGGACTCGATATTGGTCGAAGTTGTACGATTGGAAGATATTGGTGTAAGTTCACCCCGTTAGAAAGAAAGCTCTGTCCTTTGGGCGGAGTAAAAAAATACATAGCGAAAGTAAGGTTTAAAGCCACACCCGAGCTTTCTAACGGGGTAAAAACTAAAAGGTAGAAAACAGCATGAAGCTTGCTCAATTATCTGTAAATAGACCGGTAACCACTGCGATGATATTTATAGCAATGGTAGTTCTGGGTCTGGTGTCGTTGTCGATGCTGGGATTGGACTTGATGCCTGAGATGGAAATACCAGCCGTTTCAGTTATAACTTCCTATCAGGGAGCAGGGCCTGAAGAAGTGGAAACGCTGATAACTGAGCCGATGGAGGATACTCTTAGTACCATCTCTGGAGTTGATGAGGTAATTTCAATCTCCAAAGAAGGAATATCATCGGTGACATTGAAGTTTGATTGGGGCGAGAAAATAGATGAAAGTACCAACGATGTGCGTGAGAAGATTGACCTGATTAGGGATATGTTGCCGGAGGAAGCTGACAATCCTGTTATTTTCAAGTTTGACCTTGCAATGATGCCGATTGCAATTATCGCAATTACCGCGGAGGATAGTTATCCTGATTTAGAGAAAATAGTTGAAGATGAGATAGTTGACCCGCTTAAGCGCGTTGAAGGCGTCGCCTCGGTAACGCCTCGGGGAGGATTGGAGCGGCAGATTCGCGTTGATATTGACCGTGACAAGCTGGCTGCTTTGAATTTATCCGTTGCGCAGATTAATTCAGTTCTTGCCGCTCAAAACATCAGTACTCCCGGTGGTAATATTAAGACCGGTTACAAGGACTATCTCCTGCGCACCCCTGAGGAATTTTCAAGCCCTCAGGAAATTGCCGAAGTTGTTATTGCTCGGCGAAATGGCATACCTATAAAACTCAAAGATGTTGCCGATGTGAGAGATTTTTTCAGAGAGCGGACTTTTGAAGTGCGAATGAACGGCAAAAAGGCAATGGCTGTATTTGTCCAGAAGCAAAGCGGTGAAAATACAGTGGCGGTTGCCAGGGCGGTCAGGAAAAAGCTTGAGGAAATAAAAAAGAATTTGCCGCCTGATGTTAAACCGAATATGGTAATGGATAATTCCGAGTTTATATTGGCCTCGGTGGGTAATTTGCGTAACACGGTTTTCTGGGCTGCTTTCTTTGTCTTTATTGTGCTTCTCTTTTTCCTGCGGGACCTTCGAGCCAGTATTATTGTTGCACTTGCGATTCCTACTTCGCTTATCTTTACGTTCTTCCTAATGTACTTAGCCGATTACACGCTTAATGAAACTTCGTTGGCCAGCCTGGCTATTGCCGTTGGTCTTGTCGTGGATAATGCAATAGTTGTTATTGACAATATCAGCCGTCATCGCGCTAAGGGCCAGAGGTTAAAGGAAGGTGCCATTCTTGGGGCAAATGAAGTAGGTGTACCTGTTATTGCTTCAACACTAACGACCATTTCCATTTTTGCACCAATTATATTTGTCGGTGGGATAACAGCTATTGTATTCGGCCAATTCGCGGCTATTGTTGTGATGGCGCTGGTGGCTTCGTTGTTTACAGCCCTTATGCTTGTACCGATGGTGTGCTCGAAAATTTTGATTGTGCGTGATGCAAATTCATCAAAATCTATTTTGGACTCGTTTTACAACTTGGGCGAGACGGTTTTAAAGAAAATAGAAGACCTGTACGTCAGGTTTTTGGATTGGTCGCTTGGCAATCGAAAAACGGTTTTCATTTCCTGTATTGTTTTGTTCGTCCTGAGCATAGGTCTTGTTGGCCTTATTGGAACAGAATTTTTCCCCGAGCAGGACCAGAATCGTTTGGTGGCAAACTATGAATTGCCCATCGGCACAAGGTATGAGCGCACTGGCGCCGTAGCACAGCAGTTACAAAAAATAGTGGAAAATAGTGTCCCTGAAAGGCGGGATAGCTTTATCCGCTGGGGTGTTTATGGTGGTGCCGGCGGTGGCCACTTTGCCACAGAGGAAGAAAGCTACAAGGGTATCCTGTTTATCAGTTTGAAACCAAAAAGTCAGCGAGATGTCACCCCAGCCGACGTTATAAAGCGGCTTCGCAAAATCACGGGTGATATACCAGGAGTAACCACTCGTTATAGCGCAGAGGACCCAACTGAAGCGATGGTATTTGGTGCTGGCGGAAAGTTGGCTGTCGAGCTTTACGGACACGATATGGATTTAGCTCGGCAATATGCTGATTCTGTTAAAGCGGCAATAGAGGTAATTGATGGTGTCCAGGATGTTGAAATCAGCCGAAAAGAAGAAAAGCCGGAGATTAAGGTTGTTGTTGACCGCGAAAAGGCATCGAAACTGGGACTTGATGTAAGAACCATTGGTAAAACCATTGAAACATTCTTTGCAGGCACTACCGCAACAAAGTATCGCGAAGGTGGGGATGAATATGATATAGAAGTGCGACTGCAGGAACAAGACCGTGACAGGATTGAAGATTTGCGGGATGTCTTTATCAGCTTGCCCGGCGGCGCCCAGGTCAGTCTGGCCAATATTGCCAAAATCGAGCAAGGTGTGGGGCCGACAAAGATTGAGCGAAAAGACCAGACGCGATATATTACGGTCTCAGGCGAAATTAGCGGCAGGGACCTCGGCTCGGTGGTAAAAGATGTTAGGAAAGTCCTTGATTCTATCCCGGCACCGCCGGGTTTCAGTTATAAATTTGCCGGTGCTGAGAAAGAGAAAGCAGAAGCATTCCGGCTGTTGATTATAGCTGTAGGTTTGGGAATGGGATTGGTATATATGGTAATGGCTTCGCAGTTTGAGTCTTTACGCGACCCATTTATTATATTTCTTTCGATACCGTTTGGTATTGTGGGTGTAATTATCGCATTAGCGCTGACGGGGCAGGCAATGAGCGTTATTAGCTTTCTTGCATTGATTATGATGGTCGGTATCGTAGTAAATGACGGGATTGTTCTAATCAGTTTCATAGGCATACTTCGCCGCCGCGGCCATAGTGTCTATTCGGCAATTATGGAAGGTGGACGCAGCAGAATGCGGCCTGTGATATGCACCAGCGTAACCACAATGCTGGCGATGACACCCCTTGCATTGTCAAGAGGCGAGGGGTCTGAAATTTGGGTGCCGTTTGCAATAACGGTGATTGGTGGTTTGTTTGTCGGGACGATTATTACTTTGGTTTTGATGCCGACTCTTTACAGTTTGTTTGAAGGTTTTAGGCCTGCCGGTGAAAGAGGGCAGTTATGAAAGCAGTTTTGATTGTGCATAATGTCGCGATTGATGAGCAGGTAAACGAGATGCTGGTTTCTATTGGGATTGATTGTTATACCAAATTCGCCGATACCTTGGGTAAAGGTCAGCTCAGTGAGCCACATTTGAATACCGATGTTTGGCCGGGAGTGAATTACGGCACTTTTGTTGTTACTGATGAGACCAGCGCCAAAGAGATAATGGAGAATGTCCGGCAGTTGAGAAAGAAGCTTGGCTCAGAGGGCGTAAAGGCGTTTATGTGGGAGATTGAGGATATCACCTAATCCCCGCTTGAATGAAGATAAGATGTTGTGTTTTATAAGTCCTTTTAATTCAGCAAGTTAGTAAATATCAGCACACCAGCACATTTTTTTCTCATTTTTGAAGATTTTTCTGGCTAAAGTATTTCTGAAGATAGAGAATAAGCCAGGTTTAGGCTTGCGGGATAAAAGAGGGTTATGGTATGCAGACCACTGCAAAATATAAACCGCATCTGGAAATTGTTTCCGACGCAGAGACTCTTGCTCATAAGAGCGTTGAGCTTTTTGTTGCTGATGCGAACAAAGCAATAAAGGCAAAAGGTGCCTTTTACATTGCAATATCGGGAGGGCATACACCCAAACGTTTTTTTGAACTGCTTGGCGAGGTGCCCAGAGCGAGAGCTCTGCCATGGGACAGAATCCAGTTGTTCTGGGTTGACGAGCGATATGTTCCGCCGGACTCGCAATGGAGTAATTACAAGCTGGCTGCCGATACTTTCTTATCTAAAGTCGCCATCCCGCAAGTGAATGTTCATCGGATTCCGACTGAGGACAGCGATTTTTTGATTTCGGTTCGCTATTATGAAAAAACCATTCGGGAAGTTTTCGGCCTGCCAGGAAAGCAAACTCCTGAATTTGATTTGATTATGCTCGGAATGGGTGTTGAAGGTCATACCGGCTCACTGTTTTCCAATAGCTATGCCTGTTTTGATACCAAAGATTTGGCGTGCGTTGTTTATGTTTTGGATGAGAAATTGAACCGCATAACCTTGACGCATCCGGTTTTATGTGCCGCGTCTCATCTGGCTGTGTTGGTTTCCGGCGGGGAAAAGGCCGGCATTTTGAAAGAGGTTCTAACTTCTGAACCTGATGAGGTCCGCTATCCCATTCATGCCCTTTGGCCGGTCCTTGACAAGGTCACCTGGCTCATCGACAAACAAGCCGCAAAAGCCATTTGACCGTTTTATTTCCTGCTAATTCGTAGCTGATTTGGTCTTTGTGCCGAGCAGCAATATCGGCGCTGCTATTGCTATAGATGAATACGTGCCGATGATAACGCCGAAGCCGATTGCGAACGTAAAGCCTCTTAAGCCCTGGCCACCGAAGATATACATTATCAACACAACTATAAATGTTGTGAAGGATGTCAGAATCGTTCTGGAGATAGTTTGGTTGATGCTGTCAGTAACTATCTTTGGATTTAGCTGGGCTCTTTTGCGATTCTCTCTAATTCGGTCGAAAACGACAATCGTGTCATTCAGCGAGTACCCGATAAGCGTCAAAAAGGCAGCTATGATTGCTAGGTTGATTTTGAAATCTCCGATTAGAAGTTTCTCTCCGATTGGGCTTGCTGCGATATAGGTACAGGCCGTTACTGCTCCGAGTGTAATACATACATCGTGCACTAATGCTACGATGGCTGCGATGCCGTAGCGGGCATTTCCAAATCGAATCCATATATAGGTAACGATAGCAAATAGCGACAGAACAATGGCAATCAGCGCCCGTGTTTTTTGCTCTTTTCCGACTGATGGGTCTATTTGTGTTACTCGTGGTAATGACGTTTCAAGTGTCGCTGCTGATAGAACTTTAGTCGTTTCGTTTTCAACAAATTGTGTCCATTCGTCCTCTGTTAATTCACGCAGACCTGCCTCTGGAGGGGCACTTATATAGCTGAAGCGGTTTATCGGCTTATTTAGTTCGATTGTCGATAGATTCGGGTTAAGGATTTGGTAAGGGTATCTTCGGAGGTTTTGTGTGTCGGGTTTGAACTGCAGCGAGGCCAATCTTGCTTTAATCTCCTCAACGGTTGCGGCTTTTTTGATTTCGCAAAGAATCTTGGTGCCGCCTGTAAACTCAGCCAGTTCAGGATATGAATCTACAAGTTTTTCGGTCATTTTTTCCTGTGAGATAATTGTGGGTTGAAGGTCCTGCTGGATTTCAAGCTCATTCGTGAAGGCATCCAGGATTGCGTTATTAACAACTTCATCAATCTCCGGCTCAGAGATTCGGGCGTTTGGAAGAGCTTCTGTTAGCACATTTTTGACTAATGTCTGGTTCATCTGGCTCGTTGTTATTATAAACTCTGTCGGGTTGTTGGCATTTTGTATTACGAGCAGATTGTTTAGTTCACCGATGAATTTATCCTGAGCTTTATCAATTGATGAGTTCACAGTTTCAACAGCTTGTTGCGCGGATTCGCCAAAGGTAACGACAACTTTGGTTTTATTTGTTTCGGTAGTATTGATTTCGTATTGTTTGCCCGTTTTGCCGATGCTATAGACATTTGTCGCTGCTAAGGCGGGGTTGTGAAGTGTTTCCCCTATTTTCTGGATTTTGCTTTCCACATCGCTTCTGTTGAGCGAGACTGTCTCTTTCAGATTGATTACGGCGGAAGTGCCGCCGGTAAATTCGATATCGTATTTATTGTTCTTTGCATTGTCTCTGGTGAAGAAAACGAACAGGCCTGCTGTTATAAGTACAGCTGACATTGTAAGGAAGATTGGCCGCATTGCCATCCAGTTGACATTTGCATTGTGTATAAGGCGAAGCATAACTAAATGGTCTTTGATGATTCGCCACTTTGTAAGAAGGTCGAAGACTACTCGCGTTACAAATAGTGCTGTGAAAAAACTCGATAAGATACCTAACATAAGCACAATAGCAAAGCCCTTTACCTCTTCTGATGCGACCCAGTAAAGGATAGCTGCAGTGATTAAAGTAGTGAGATTGGCATCTAAGATAGTTCTGAACGCTCTCTGGTAACCGTTTGCTATGGCGACTCTCAAAGATGAGCCTCGCTGCTGCTCTTCACGGATTCTTTCGAAAATCAGAACGTTGGCATCGACGCTCATACCGATTGTTAGTATTATGCCGGCGATGCCCGGCAGTGTGAAGGTTGCTCTCATTCCTGCCATTAAAGCAAGCACAAACAATATGTTCATAAATAATGCCGCATCGGCTATTGAGCCGGCAAGAGTGTAATAAATCAGCATACAGGCCATAACCACTATCAGTCCGATTATGCCGGCCTTGATTCCTTGGTTGCGATTGTCGGCGCCGATGGATGGGCCGATTGTCTTTACAGCGATGGGCTGCTCTATCAGCCGGGCGGGCAAAGAGCCGGCGTTAAGTTTGTCTACCATATCACGCTGTTGGTCTTCTGAATATTGGCCTGTTATTTGACCGCGTGTAGTTATCCTCGAATTGATGGTGGGAGCTGATATTGCGATCCCGTCCAGCATGATACAGAGTGGTCGGCCGATGTTGTCGCCGGTAATCTTACCGAACATCATTCCACCTCTTTCATCCAGAACGAAATCGATAGCTCTTCGACCTGTTCGAGGTTCTCTGCCCGCTGAGGCTCTTTTGAGTTTCCAGCTTTTGACGTCGCCTCGGTGCAGCATTACTTCATCTTTGTTGCTGCTTGCAAGGACATAGTACTTGTCGCCGAATTGCCCCCGGATTGCAGGACGCTTCTGGTCGTCAACGGCTCGCCAATCATCGATATTTTCTATTTCGCACCATACAAACTTATTATCTGAAGCATACTTGGGTCCTTTTTCTTTGAGGGTCTCGAAATACTGTGCCATTGCGTCCATATCCACTTCTGGATGTCCCTCTGTTGGCAGTATTCTAAATTCCAGTATGCCGGCCCCTTTGAGCATTCGCTGCAGGTCTTTGGGGTCATCGAGTCTGCCTCTGAAAGGGCGATACTCATCAAATGCTGCAACTACATTATCAATTTCAACTGCACGGTTGGCGAACTTGGTTTTCAGTTCTTCAAGTGCGGTAGAGCGTCTGACTGACTTGGCGGGTAACTGCAAAACAAAAGTTATCTGGTCTTCACTTAGGTTTAATATGTCGAGGTCTTTTTTGGCCTTCTCGTATTGGATATTTTTGCCGGTTTCGGGTTTAGTCAGCTCATCAACAACTTTGGCCCATTCAGCATACATTTTTACGTATCTGGTTAGCAGGTCCAGATTAGCTTCGGAGCCGAGATACTCCTTTAACGTTTCGGTTAGTTTTTCGTCATCCAGCTTAATCCAGTTTCCAAGGTGAAACTTGATTTCATCGAGGTCGAGGTTGGCGAGGTTTATTAAATTCCCCGGAATTGCCAGTTCTGCTTCGAGTTTGTCTCTTTCATTTTGTTTTTCAATAAGCTCATCGTAGCTGGACGTAAGTGTCTCAAGAATGGTAAGTTTGTCAGGATTGTTTTGGGCGAAATCATTGAAATCTTTGCTTCGTTCTTCCGGCTGTTTTTTAAGCGAGCGCATAATCTTTGCGGGATTTATGTTTTTAGCAAGCAGCTTGTTCAGAGACTGTTCATAGTTCTGGCGCTTTGTACGGGCTTCTTTGCTCGAAAGGGGCATTTGTATTTCAAAGCGAGTATTGCCATGTGGCCGCCATATGAGATTTTGGATATTGGCAGGGTCTATGCGCCTTCGCAGGACGGTTATCATCCTTTGTGCAAGGTCTCTCGTATCTGCTTTTTCAAGGTCTTGAGTGTCAATTTCATAAATGAGACTTACTCCGCCTCCTACGTCTATTCCCGGCTGTAAGGTTTTGCTTGGAGGATATAAAGTCCACGCTGCTAAAGCCACTAAAACAATGATTAAAACTATTTTTGGCATCAGATTCTTGTTCATAATGTTCCTTGTATAGTTGTTTAAATGGTAATTTGGTTAAATGCCTGTCGGCAGGGTTAAATAATTACCACCCACCAATTACGTTTTCTCTTTCGACAAATTCTTTCCGATTGCTGAGGAGGCAACTTTTATTTTTGTATTGTTTGACTCATCAACTTTGAGCGTAATCTCATCGTCTTTAACGTCAACAATAGTCCCGATAATTCCGCCGATTGTTCTAACTTTGTCATTTTTTTGCAGTGACTGGACCATTTTTTTGTGCTCTTTTTGTTTTTTTTGAGGTCCTCTAAAGAGCATGAAGATAAATACAGCCGCCAAAACGAGGAATAGCCAAGGTGGGAAAAGTGGTTTTGGTCGTTCTTTCACGGTTGGTGGAACGTTAGCGTCGGATGGTACCTTTGTCATTGCCTCGCCTTCCGAGGTTAGCGGAGTTGAGCTGATTTTCGAAGGTGCCTCGTCGGATTCTGTTTGGGCTAATATCCATACATTGTTCATTTTGATCTCCTAAAAATAAGTTGGTTAAAGTACCACGGCCATCTTGGCCGTGGCCACGGGCTGGAAGCCCGTGCTACCTTACCAATTACCAAATTCGTTTCTTTCTATTGCCTTTCTGATTTTAGCCATTAGTCTCTGGTAAAACCTCAGGTTGTGCACCGATGCGAGGATTGGCCCGAGCATTTCTCCACAATTGAAAAAGTGTCTGATAGCTGCTCTGCTGAAGTTTTTGCAGCAGTAGCAGTCGCAGCCGGCCTCGATTGGCTCCGGGTCGTTTATAAGGTCGCTGTTGCGTAACCGCACCGGACCATTTTCGGTGAAGGCAAAGGCGTTTCGCCCGTTTCTGGTAGGCAGCACGCAGTCAAACATATCGACACCGGCCTTGACGGCGGCGATTATATCGATTGGCTTGCCTACGCCCATAAGATATCGGGGTTTATCTTTTGGTAAGACCTGCGTTGTATGAGTTACTGTTTTTATCATATTATCATAACCTTCACCTACACTTAGTCCCCCGATAGCATAACCATCAAAGTCCAGTTTGACAAGTTCGCAGGCGCAATAAGTTCGCAATTCTTTATTCAAGCTGCCCTGAACGATGGCAAATAACATCTGTTCGCCGGTTTTATGCGCCTTTTTGGCACACTTGGCCCAGCGAATCGTTCTTTCCACGGCCTTTTTTAGTTGCGGCGTATCGATACCATAGGGCGTACATTCGTCAAGACACATTATTATATCCGCTCCGAGTCGGTTTTGTATTGTTATCGCGTTTTCGGCATTAAGGTACACTTTTGCTCCGTCTATATGGCTGTTGAATTCGACTCCATCGTCGTCAACCTTTCTCAGTGAGCTTAGCGAGAAGACCTGATATCCGCCGCTGTCGGTCAGTATCGGTTTGTCCCAGGCCATAAATTTATGCAGACCGCCGAGTGATTCGACCGTCTCGACCCCGGGTCGCAGAAGCAAATGATAGCTATTGGCCAGGATTATGGAAGCACCGCTTTCTTTGAGTTGTTGTGGCGTGATTCCCTTTACAGCACCAGCAGTTCCGACCGGCATAAAAGCCGGTGTCTCAACCTCGCCGTGAGCTGTGCTCAACAAACCACATCGAGCTGAAGAGTTGGCATCCTGATTGAGAATCTGGAAATTACCCATTTTAACCATGGTCAAATAGCAAAATTCAGTAAACACTCACAATCTTTGAGCTGGGATAATAATAAGAGAGAATCTGCTCTGCGTTTTTACCCTGTCTTGCCATGCCTTGAGCACCGCATTGGCACATCCCTACGCCGTGGCCCCAGCCTCTGCCTAATGAAAACGCCCATTTGTTGCCCATATCGATGATTTGGCAGATTGTACTTTTTATTTTCTGACCAGTTGGGTCGATTGTGAGACGCAAATCCTCGGCTTTCAAAAAATCACTTTTACCGCTTGAGCCGATAAGCTTTATTTTTGTCAGGCGCGAGAATTTTTCATGTTTGCTTTGTTCAACTGCGGTAATATTTTTAATCTTTCCGAGACGCTTTAGCTTTGGATATTTTTGTAATAGCTTGTTTGTAACATAGCTCTTATCGAATTGGACCATAGGCCAGAAAAAATAATTGAGCTTGGCCACATCCTGGCAATAGGGGCACGGCACGCCAACGAGTGCTTCAAAAGAATCGCCGAATACATTTTCGCTGCTTTCGGTGTGGCCGCCGCAGGTCGAACTGTAATAAGCCGGAAAAATATCTACGCTGCCGTTGGTGTGTTTGCAGGTCAGGACCTTGCCGTATGTTTTATTAACAGCTTCCCAAATCTGGGCCGATTCAGCGCCTACACCGGCGTAAACCTGATTTGTCTGTGTTTTCGTGACGTCCCAGTTGCGGGTGCTGCCAAATCGCTTTTTGTGGTAAAGACAATATGTCCTTGCTGCGATTGCCTGGGCTTGAAGTGCTGCCGGCTCCCAGTAATCAGGCATCTCGGCTCCAACCACACCTGCTAAGTACGGCTCAAGCGGTACGAGGTTTATAGCGTCAAGGCAATCGCCGCTGGGATTGACTATTAGTTTTAATTTGCCGCGGTAATCGCTGCCGTTTAGGTTAAAGATGTGGGGGATATCAGGTGCAATAATTACTTCCTTATTTTTAAATTGCCGTCCGGCAATAGTAATTATGCCGCCGGAAATAGTGGTTTTTATTGGTTCATCGATTCGGTCAAAGCGGCTTTGTGTGGTTTGTGTTTGTGGGTTGATGATGCTAAAAGATGAGCCGGTTTTTAGCACACATTCTGTGACATCGTCCAGCAGTAAGACCCTCACCCAAAACTGTGGTTCGACATTCATCTGGGGAGTTGTTATGGTAAGCTGTCTTGCCTTGCACCCGCCAAGAATAATCAGCATATACAGGAGAATTATTGATAAGTTTGTCTGCCAGACGTAAGGCAGATTTATCCGCCGGGCATAAAGCGGATTAATCCGGGGTAGAGCTTTGCTGCGAGTTGCAGTTGATTGGGTGATAATTAAAAAAGACATTAAATAAATAATTAGAAAATAATCAATAATCAATTGGTCAGTCCAGACTTCGCAGTGATAATCCCAGATTGTTGATAGCTTTTTTGATTTCGTTTAAGCTTGTTACGCCGAAGTTTTTAACGCCGAGAAGCTCAGCTTCTGTGTTTTGCGTCAATTCACCGATTATGCGAATATTAAGCTTTTGCAGACATTTTCGGGAACGCACCGACAATTGCAGGTCATCGATAGAATTCTTCAGGGGACCCTGTTCCTCCCCTTCATATTCTGAAGTGCCTCCTACAGTGCTTTCTCCTAAAGGTAGCTCCTTTTCTTCCAGAGCCATACCAAGCCGTAGTCCTTTCGAATCGAGTACGGCCTTAATTTCTCTAAGCGATGTTTCACCAAAGTTTTTATAAGATAACAGCTCTGCCTCCGTGATGTTTAATAAATCGTCTATCGTTTCTATGTTCATTCTTCTCAGGCAATTTCTGCTCCGCACAGACAGCTCAAAATCAGAGATTGGCGTCTCCAAAATTTTGCTTTTGTGGGTTTTTTTCTTCTCTTTTTCTTCGTCGTAGTACATGGTCTTTGAGCTTTCTACGTCTTTTTTGAACAGAATTGCTCTTTGGTGGTTTGGATGAGACTCCAGAACCATATCGATACATTGAGATGCTTTATCGAACCGACCTTTATCTTCGTGGAGCACAGCTAAATTCAGCAAGGCACTTACATAGACATGGGTGCCTGAGGCAATTTGTCTATAGTAGTCAATCGCCGCCTCTTCATCGCCGGATAAGTCGCACCGATAAGCGAGGTGAAAAAGGGCTCTTTGATGGGTTGGGGCTAATTCCAATGCTGTTTTGTAATTGTCCATCGCTTGTTCATAAAGGCCGAGGGCTTCTTGAAGTCGGCCCAATTGGTAATGGTATTCGGTACTAACATTTTCAAAATTTGCACAGCTTTTAAGCTCGTTGGCTGCCGCATCAAGATTTCCTGCGCAACGATGGGTAGCAGCTTTTTCTAAGGTTATGTTTAATGTGTCGGCCTCGTATTTGAGATTTTTTTGCAGGTTTTCGATTGTTTCATCAAATTTGCCTGTTCGGCGAAGAGCGAAGGCCAGGTACGTGAATTTTTCTTTGCAGTCGTTGGCTTTTTGCAGCTTCTCGATTGCTTCGGCGTTTCTGCCTGTGATGAAAAGACCGATACCTGCTGCAAGCTGTGCCTTCGGCGAGGTTCTGGCTATATTTGCTTTTAACTGTTCGGCAAACTTTATCTGGTTGGCCTCTCTGCTGTGGACATAACAGGCGAGTTTCTCGATATCCTCCATAGATGGCAATTCATTGGCAAATAGGTTTATTTCCGGCTCTGTAATCGGTTCCATAAGATTTTGCTCCCGTAATTTTCATTTATGTATGTATTACTCTTTTTACGCTAATTGGTCTTGCACAAGATTGATTATTATAAGCTTAAGTCAAAAATGTACAATAGATTTTTCGGCGTATTTAGCCCTAACTTTTACCGGGAGTTGTTTTAACCCGACCTTTGTGGCCGGGGGTTGTCTATAAAATGGTATTTTTAAGCACAGATTTTATTTTTCTTGACACAGATTTCATGCTATAATTATCTCCCAGAGTAAATCAAAGGGTTTATTTTATTTGTTAGGGAGATTATGTTGCTGACAGGGATGAGTGTTTTAGGCCAGGTTCTTTTAGCTGTTATTTTATCCCTTTGTGGTTTTGCAGTTGCTTCTGCTCTGCTCGCTTTGAAGTTAAAGGCTGAATCAGCCATCGGCCGGGCCAGGGGGGCGATGCTGATTGCTGCGGGACTTTCTATAGCTGTGTTGGTTTTGATTATAGTTGCCTTTCTCATGGATGTCTTTTCAATTGATATTGTCCGGCGGTATAGCTCTATAGACCTGCCGATATACTATAAGCTAAGTGCCCTTTGGGCTGGCTCCACCGGCTCACTTTTATTATGGTCGGTAGGCATATTCATTATCTTTGCTTTTTGGCTAAGAACAAATGCTGATAGGCAATTAGCATTTGGCAATTTGAAGTTTAATGCTGTTGCGTTATCTATTGGGGCTGGCATTTGCTTTGCATTTACAGCGCTTTTAATATTTTTTGCAAAGCCCTTTGCGGTTGGCCCGGTGACGGTTGATAGCAGTATTGGGGTTAATCCTTTATTGCAAAACTTCTGGATGTTTATTCGTCAGCCATTATTGTTTATTGGTTATTCAGCATTCTTGATTCCTTTTGTGGTTGTTTTAGCTGCCGTTTTCGCCGGCAGAGCGGGGGACTCTGAGATTTACTGTCAACTGAAGCCATGGCTGTTGGTTGGTCTTTGCTTTTTGAGTGCAGGTATCGCTGCCGGTGCGAGGTGGTCTTATATTGAGCTCGGCCAGGGCAGCTTTTGGGCATGGGACCCTGTGGAAAATGTCTCACTTTTGCTTTGGTTCGTAGGCGTTGCAGCTCTACATAGTCTCATTGGCATCCGCATCGCAGATAAATTCAGGTTTTGGACTATCACACTTGCACCTCTGCCGTTTATTTTGTGTCTGTTTATAGCTTTTATCACCAGAAGCGGCATTATAGTATCTTTGTATTCTTTTGCTGGGACAGTTTCCTCTTTAGTTCTATCGGTGTTTATCGTGTGCTGTTTTTTACTTTGGCTGATTTGTATTATTTGCACAGTGAAAAGCGGCTCAATTAGTTTGTTAAAGACCAGTGGATTTCGTTTGGATAAAAGGGAGGCTCTTTTTTGGGCTAATGTTATCTTTATTTTCACGGCTGCGGCTATTGGAGTTGCTACATTTTGGCCTGTAATTTGGCAGGCTATTAAAAGTTCGGATTTGGTCGTTACCCTGCCACCGCTGTTTTATAACCGCATAGTTTTGGTGGCAGGGATTATTTTGGCTTTTCTTGTCGGCTTTGCTACGCTGATTGATTTGCAGGAACACCGTGGTTTTATACTTCAGCTGTTAGGAAGCTGCGCGGCCGGCTTGTTGTGTTTTGGACTTATTCTTAGGTTTAGCCAAGTACCGCTTTTACTAACGCTGACTTGTGGGATATGTGCCTTTAGCCTTATTGCTGTTTTGATAAAGTTAGCGATTAACTTAAAGCAAACCAGTCAAATCGCAAGTGGGATTGCTCATCTGGGGCTGTTGCTTTTGGTTGTCGCTGCCAGCTTTTCTTCGGACAAGCTAGGTGTTCAAACGGCGTTGGATGAGAAGGGACAATTTGAGCTCGGTAAATATGAGCTTTTCTGTGAATCTTTTAAGCGGGAGTCTTTTGCTGGTGTAACTAAAGAAGGGCCGGAAATTGTCGTAACAAAAGATGACCTGCAAAGAAAACTTTGGCCGCATCAATGTTTATATCCGGATGGCCGGAGAATTGCTGAAGTGGCCGTGCATATGGGATTGTTTGAAGATATTTATATCTCATTTGACCGCCTTAGCAGGGCTGGCAGCGTGATTATAACTGTGAGGATAAAGCCGTTTATGTTTTGGTTATGGCTCGCTGCTGTCTTAATCGTAGCGGGCTTGGCTTTGGGATTGTCCAGAAAAAAATCGTAAAAAGAAAAAGGGCTGTGAGCTAAATTGCCACAGCCCTTTTCGTTATGCAAGTTGACATGCTTTTACTACGGACATGCCTCTGTCCAGTAGTCGTAAGGTCCCGTTATAACCGGGGCCGTATCGCAGTTCGGCACTAAAGCAGCAGTCTTACCGAAGTACGCAGCGAGAATATCCAAGTCTGGGACAGCGACCCGGAACGGACCTGTCTTTTTGTGGTCGAAATCAGCACAGATGCCATTGGGTATCGTAGCCAATACAGCATCCACCTTGCCGAATGCTGCAGAGAGCAGGTCCAAGTCGAGAACGGCAACCCAGAACGGACCTGTCTTCTTGCAGTCCGCATCACCGCGGCACTGTCTCGGACAGCACCAGCAGGAAGGATATCGCCATGTTGCCCAGTCGCTATACTCCAGAGGGCCAGCATTACCACCAACCAGACAATCGTTTACTTCACAATCGTTCTGACTGTATGTCCAGGCACTGGGACAAAGAGTGCAAAGATTGACGTCGGCAGTAGCCCTCACACGGTAACTCCACGTTCCGCCGCCCACTTTACACTCATTGTAGGTAGTGTCGGGTCCGCAATAGACTTTCACCCAATTACTATCATAAGGATCACGAGAAGGGTCATAGGGGCATGGTGTGCATGGCTTATAATTAGAGTTACTCTGCAACTCATAAGATTTAGCTCCGGCCGAGGGTGTCCAGCTAACGATGTAATTGGCGTCACTATCGCTGGGGGGTACCGTAATAGAAGCGGGCGCATCCGGCGTGCGTGCCACTATACAATAATTTCCGCCTTCGCAATAACCGCTGCAGTCACAGGCATTGCACGCCTTCACACGGTAACGATAAGTGCCGGGGGCCACATTCTCAAACTCACAGCAAGTGTCTAGGCCATTACAGTCTGGCACTGGATCCCAACCGTTTCCGTCATTAACCTCCAGCTCATAATATGTAGCCACGTTACAATCGTTCGATGCCACTGGCTCCCAGCAAACGAAGTAATTGCCGTCGCAATCAATGCCGGGGACCGTGATAGAAGGTGGCTTATCTGGCGGGAATTCTGTCACTACACAATTATGGTCTCCGATGCAATAATCGTCGCTATAGCCGCAAATGTTCCATGCCCTCACACGGTAGCGATAGGTACCGCAGTCCAAATCATTCTCATCGTAGAAATTGCTGTCGCAGATGATGACACACGGGTCACCGCCACCCTTAGAACGCTCCAACTCATAATATTCGGCACAACTCACTGCCGCCCATTTAACGGTGTAATCGCCGCCGCAATTGCTGTCGGGGTAATTAATATCATTGGGCGCCTCCGGCGAGGTTATTGCCACTACACAGTTATGGTCTCCGGGACGCCACCCGTCGCTATAGCCGCAAACGTTCCACGCCCTCACACGGTAGCGATAATCGCCGCAGCTGCTCACGTCCTCATTGTAGCAAGTGTTGGGGCCGTTATAGTCTAGCACCCAACCGCTTCCGTCATTAACGTCCACCTCATAACGCGTAGCCCCAATTGATGGTGCCCAGTTAACATCGTAACTGCCGCCGCAATTGCTATCGGGATAATCGATAGAAGCGGGCATCTCCGGCGGGGTTATTGCCACTGCACAATCCCAAGTCCCGGTGCACCAGCCGCTGCAGCAGTTGCCGTCGTTGCACGCCTTCACACGGTAGCAATAACTGCCGGGGCCCACGCTCGCACTATAGCAAGGGTCGGTGCCGTTATAGTCTTCCACCCAATCGCTTCCGTCATTAACGTTAACTTCCACCACATAAGACATAGCCCCGCTTGATGGTGCCCAGTTAACGTCGTAATTGCCGCCACAATCGCTTTCGGGGTAATTAATATCATTGGGCTTTGGCGGGGGCTGACATTCACATGATAGATACAGCCGAATATCGTCAATGTACACCGTACCTGCACCTGAGGATGGATTGTCCTTGTCGCCGACACCGATATACATCGTATTGACATCACACATGTCCACTCCCTGCAAAATAAACTCGTCCAGGTCAATGCACCATGGTGTCCATTTGTCTGTCTGCGTCACAGTGTCATCTTTGTCCTCATAGTACACAATCCCGTCATTACCGCCGCTGTCCTGCAGAACCACATACATCGCCTCAGGGTCATTGTAAACATAGTTGCCAATGTCCTTCTCGGTGGTTGGGTCGGAAATGGGAGTAGCAATAGGGCACCGCATTTGAACGTTAGAGAATTCGGCTTCGCACATCTCGCCATAGCTGTTACTGGTCACGCACAGGCCCAAATATAGGGGTGGCCCGCCTATAGGCCCCGAGTGGGAGAAACCCAGCTTCGGCGACCAGTAGCCCAGTGCCGCATTAACGTCATTTGCATGCTGGGAGATAGTACTACTAGAACCACGACTTATCCTTACCCAGTGCGGAAGG
>Ga0307433_1000608_pt1 | contig 25887 bp, 20 predicted proteins | sample SalMarWE160210MG_FD_202166 | JGI IMG/M metagenome (GOLD analysis project Ga0307433, IMG submission 202166) | Salt marsh sediment microbial communities from the Plum Island Ecosystem LTER, Massachusetts, United States - WE1603-210 | ecosystem: Environmental > Aquatic > Marine > Intertidal zone >... | reverse complement strand
GTGGTTGAATTTGCTGACCTTCGTATTTTTGCTAAAAACTGGCTCTGGCAAGAGCAATAGAAGTCCTGCCGTGCGTAAAAAAGGGCCAAGGCAGTTGCCTTGGCCCTTAAATTACATTCACATTCATCACACTTTCCTGCGAATGTTTTCTAACTTTGGTCCTATAGTGTTCTTCGTCTTCGCAGCCAGCCGACAAGGCCTACACCGATACTGCCTAACAAAACAGCACCAGGTGCTGGGATTGGAGTTATCATCACTAACTGGTCCTGCAAATTTACGCGCTTACAGCCGAAAGTAGCATAAACATTCATAATACGAACATTGCCGATACCATTAGCATTAGTCAGAGCACCCTGATAAAAATCGTCCATAAGCGAGCTATCGCCATCCACCCATGCCATGCTTTCCTCACCTTCAATGAACCAGATTACATGTTGTAGAGCGTTGGCAGAATCGACACGGTTTGGCCCTGGGGTGTAATCATAGCCGGTCAGGTTACCGGTGATGAATCGCTCATACAGATAAGCTGTCCTCTCGTCGAGAGGGTCGCTGTTGCTGCCGGCAGGGTCCTGGCCTCCCACGCCGCCTTTTACCGCGGCGTCATTAATGTCCACGGAAAACGCGTAGTTGAAGAAAACATATTCATCCATTTCCACACAGAAAGTTTCGAAGCCGCCATTGGGCGACTCTCCCAGACTCGCAGGCGTAAAGCCAAAGCCGGAAGGAATGGCTATAAACTCACCTCCCCCAGTATTGCCATAGCTATTCTGGAATGTTACTGTCATGCTGGCCATTGCATTCGCAGAGAGGACAGTCAAAAAAATCAATAAAATCAGCTTCTTCATAGCTGTTCCTTTCTAAAAAAGCTATCCCCCGCTTCTTGCTTTCGCCCGCAGCCCCGACTAGCGTCGGGAGACGCTGGGGCTTGCAAGAAAGCAGCGGGGGTTGCTTTTGCTTGCCCTTTTACAGAGCTCTTCTTCTGCGTAACCAGCCGACAAACGCTACACCAATACTGCCGAGCAAAATAGCTCCCGGAGCAGGAATGCAAATGGTATCAATGCGGATGCCATATAACTCAACTGGGCAACCGTCTGCTGTAATTATGAACTGAATATCCTCTTTCCATGGATTCGGGTATATCCTGAAACCAAAATCGGCATACATTCCCCATTGCTCACCGGGATTTGGAAGGAGCAGTTCAACTGCTGTAAAGTCATCCGGGGGGTCACCGTCCGCCCAAACACTGGTTAGTATACCCTTATAATCGATATCAACCCAAATTTCCTTATAGGCCAGAGCCTCTGGGAAGTTTTGAAGCTCTATAGAGACGACAATAGCCGTGTCGTCAATGATGGCGTCATCCCAGTATGTACTACTGGGTTCTGGGCCGATAAAGGCTGTCCCATTAACACCATCCAAAGCTCCTTCCGAATACATCCAAGCGGGCCCATCATCGCCAGGTTCTTCGTCTGTGAAATCCCATATTGCAGTGATAGCGCGAGGATGCTCGCTGTCCCACCAGCCAAGAGTAGGTGCCGCCAAAACCGGTGCGGCTAACAAGCCGACCAAAATGGTTATCAAAATTAACTTTTTCATGATTATTATCCTTTAATTAAAATTTTCCCTTAAAAAAAGTTGCTAATAACAATCTCATCAACCTCTCACCTGAAGGGTCTTGCGCGCAACGACCCTCCATAGAGAAGTTGCCAATCATTAGGCCGGGATAGGCGGGCCGCGGGGTAATTGACAAAAGATAAATGCAGGTGAGAAACAAAGAATCTGCTCGGCTCTCGGAGCCAAGCACGCCAATAGCGAATTTAGGCTGTATTGTTCCCAAAGAAATGCTGATTGGGGCTGAAATGAATTTGTGTCGTCAGGTATTCCAGACAGGTGATGGAGTAAACCTATGTATCGCGTGCCTTCAATATCACTGCGTCGCCGGTCAGAATTTAGAAGGTAGTTTGAATAATCAACCTCTGCGGAGGATTGTTTGTTGCTGAGATTTGCGTGGCTAAGCCGCAGAGCAAGTTGAGGAAGGGCTTGAATACCAGTCTGGCCTGCCCACAACAATCCGGTCAAGGCTGCCAGCCAAACCCTGCGGTCCCTAACCAACGAGACACATATGAATCCTATCAGAGCCATAAAAGATGCTGCCGGTACTGCGGGCAGGGGCTTTGCGTGGACAGGAGAAGCCAGCGGCGAGCCTGTAAAACCAGCAGGTGGCTTGAGAAATTCATCGGCGATACCGGCCAGGTGATAATCATAAAGGGCGGCAATCTGGCTTATTTCGGGTACAAGAAGTAGATGTGCACCTGAACTTATGGACCGAGCGCAACTTACAACATTGCTATCGTAATTACCAATAGTTGGTGCACCATCTGCCGCCGTGGTGACAATAAACGGCAACATCAAAATCAGCCATTTACTCCTTTTGCCTGACACAATCTCTCCTCTGCCTCCATACAGAGGGCCTCATCCTTAAGTACACAAATTGCTGCCGGCCACCCTCCCACATTGAAGATGGCCTCCTCCTTTCGGAGTCATGTCAAGGCTACTCTTTATCAACAAACAGATAGAATGTCAAGAAAAAAAATGAGAAAAACACAAATTTGATAAAAAATTTTTAGACTTTATTTGTTAGTTGTTGAAGAAATGAAATAGGGAATTGGAGTACAACTTTTGGATTACCCCCAAAGTGGTATATACCAGACTTGTTACCTTGTTTAGGTAATGGACTTTGTGAGCAGAACGCCGCTGGAGTTTTTTTGTTTTTCTGACGTGTCTTAAAAGGCAGGAATTAAGAGGCGGGAATTACCTTGGCTGGCTTTGCTAAATCAGCAACAGGAATAGGGGCTGTCGCGTCATACTGGTCATAAAATTCTCTTGTATCAGCGACAAATCGCAACAACATTGAAATTTTGCTTTCGACCTGTACCCTTCGATAAATATTCCTTATGTGAGTTTTTACAGTGCCAAGCGTTATATGCAGGATTTTGGATATATCATTATTTCTGAAGCCTTGACAAACAAGTTTAGCCACTTGAAGCTCGCGGGGACTCATATGGTACCGCCTTTGAAGGTAAGACCAATGCTTCTCACCAAGCAGAGCTATGCGTGGCATCTTGAAAACAGATTCATCACCCACTCTTTTCTTAATTCCTGAGTGTTTCTGATGATGCATTGTTAAACTCTCCCCTGTGATAATTCTTCAACCAACCGCCGCGTCTCGTCGTAATCTGCGGCAGACAAACCCCCAATTTTAGTATTCAAATCCAATGCTTTTTCCAAGCTTTCTACAGCTTCATCTTTCTGCCCAAGCTTAGCCAAGGCCCTTCCTAAATGTAAGTATGAAGCTACCGCTGACGGTGTTCCATCGGGATACAGTCTCAAACATCTGTTGAAATCGGCAATTGCTTTGTCATATTGACCGAGTCTGTAATATACGACACCACGGGTATCAATAAGGTCAATATAGTCGGGAGCGACTCTCAAGCCGCGTTGAGCAAGTTCAAGGGCTTGTTGACACTGTCCCTGCTCTTCGCATAATATCCAGGCCAGATTATTCATAGCGATTAAATTATCAGGTTGAAGTGTAAGGATTTGCTGATAAAGTGTCGCTGATTCTGCGAAGCGGCCGGTAACCTGTAACAGCATAGCGAGGGCACCCATAGCCTCATCACAATTAGAATCATTTTCCAATATCATCCTGAGGATGTCCTCGGCTGTTTTTATGGCCTGGCTGTCTTCAATTGCTGCCAAGTCCCTGGCAACAGCGATGGGTGTGCGAGTATCTTTTGGGTGGTTTTGATACCACTGTAAAACTATCTGGCTTAGCTCGTTCCAGAGCCGGTCATCCTTGAGCAGTAGGACTTGCGCTAATAGCGGGCCTGGGTCATCTGGGGCGGACTGATATAGCGAGTCGAATTCTGTTCGGGCTTCTGCCTTTTTGCCATTCTTATGTAACGCTGTGGCAAGTGCGATGCTTACTTTTTGCTGCCCATCTGGACCGTTATTATATGTTAATTGTGTTTTGAGGAGATTTACGGCTTTTTCAGACTCACCTGCGGCTATGTATGTATTGGCCAAATATATCGCAACATCAGCGTCACCCGGCTCAAGTTCCCTCAGTGCTTTCAAAGTTGGAATTGCCAGGATCGGTGTTTTCTCTGCTTCCGAGCGGGCCTTTAATAAAAGCAAGGACTTATCGTTAGGCCGATGGACAAGGCCCCGTAAAGCAATATCCATAGCTTTGGTTGGTTGCCCCTGGCGAAGAGCGATTTCAGCCAAAAGCGTCCATGCATCGCTGAGTTTAGGTTGGTCTTCGCTTATCTTTTCGAGAATGTCTGTCGCCTGTTCAATAGCTGGCGCTGTTCCTTCGGCAAGTAGTGAACGTGCTTTATAAAGGCGCAGCTCAGCATCATCGGGATTCGATTTCAGGGATTTATCAAGAATATCCTTGCCTTCGCGCACTATGTCGCGGTTAGCAGATGCTAAGAAAAGTGAAACTGCCCGGCTTTCGATTCTGAGATTATTGGGCTCTAAAAACATTGCTTCCCGGATACTGTTGATAGCTTTATCGGGTTGGCCAATGGAACGATAAAAATCGCTTTTGGCTGTCCAAGCTCCGGCATTATTGGGTTCTATAGTGATGGCATGTTCGAAATCCTCTTTTGCTTTCTCGGCTTGGCCAAGAGAAGTAAGTGTCCTGGCGCGAAGAATATAAGCTGAAGCATCATTAGATTTGCTTACTATTTGGTCACAAAGTGATATCGCCTCGGAAGATTTACTTTGTCGAACGTTCAATTCAATTTGTGCAACCATTACTAGTAGTGAATCTGGGTCCTGAAGTTTCAACTTATTCAAAAGCTCGCCCGCTTCAGTAAAGCTGTTTTGTCGCATCTTAAGTAGTGCAAGAGATAGGCAGACAGACTGATTATTGGGGTCTTTGGCTAACAAGTCCTCCAAAATATCGCTGGCAGAACTCAATTTGCCGCGTTGGAGATAGCTTTGCAATTCCAGTCTTTTTAACTCAGGATGAAAAAGCTTTTCGTTAGCTGCCCGGTGTAGAATCTCGTCTGCCCGGTCATATTCATTTGCCCTGTATAGAGCAGCTACAGCAGGAACGATTATGCGAATATCCCTGGGCGAGCGATTCAAAGCCTCGCTATAGGTTGAAATCGCAAGCTGCAACTGGCCGGCACGCTCATAGCTATGAGCTAAAAGCGTTCGGTTTGTCTGGTCATCCGGATTGACAAGCAAATTTTCTTTGAGAAGTGAAATAATTTGTGGATACCAGTCTTTGAAGTTATCCTGTACGAACCAAATTTTTGCCTGCTCATATCGCCATTGCCAACCCTCTTCGCCTTCGAGAGATTTAATATCATTCACAAGCTGCTGGGCTTTTTCGGGGTCTTTGATAACCTTTTCGCATCTTAAAAGTCGCCGTTTAATAAGAACATCATTTGGCAGCTTCTTTTCAAACCCGTTAAGCAATTCATATTCGTTTTCCTGCCGGCCCCACCGGCTGTAAAAGTCGGCGAGCAGCAAGCATAGTTTTCTTTGAGTAAGGGGTTGTTCGATACGTGCCAACGCATCCTTAATAACACCAACACAGCTTTCACGCTCATCCTGGCGAGCCAACAAAATTGATAGGTATTCAACCGGCTTAGGGTTGTGAGGAAAGTCCATAATTATTTTGTTCAACATTGATACTGCCTCATATTCTCTTTCCGTAGCAGCAAGCAATTCAACTTCAGCCATAGCAACTTCTATTTGTGAGGGATGAGCTTCCTTTAATTCGGTCATCAATGCCTCAGCGCCAGCGAAATTGCCTTGTTGCACTGCAAGCTGGAACTGCAAAAGTTTAACCTCGAAGGCACCGTTAGTAGCAACCTCCAACCTCGCCAACTGCTTGTCTATGCCCTTCCACACTGGGGAGTCTTTGTCTGTTTGGTTGTCTGCAAGCAACCGCATTTGGGCTTGAATATACAGCAATGCTATATTGAGACTGTCCGGGGAAATTTGCTTAGCCAAACGGGCTTGTTCTGCTGCCTCGGCCCAATTTTCTGTTTCACTTAATAATCTGGCAAGGTTTATGCGTCCACTGAAGAGATTCGGCTGCTCGGAAACCAACGCGCGTAATTGTTTTATAGCTGATTGCTTGTCGCCTAATTGCGATAGCGCGGCGGCCAGTGCCAATCGAATTCTGCCAGAGTTTCCCCCCAGCTGCATTGCTCGATGCCAGCATTTAACCGCCTCGTAACTACGGCCTTTCTTGCCCGCTACAAGACCTTCCAGGAAAGCAGATGTTGCGGGGGCAATATCCTTTTCTCGTAGTTTGGAAATACAGTCGCTGGCACGGTCAAGCTCGTCGCATCGAATATATAGCTCCGCTGCAACAGGCATAAAATCCCAGGGTTGAGAAGAAAGTTCTTTTAATCCGTTTTCAGCTATTTTTAGTATTTTTGTTTTCGAGCCCTGTTTCAGTGCGAGCTTAGCCCACGTTTGCCAAAGCATTTGATTTGTTGGCTCAACCATTTGCACAGTTGCAAGATGTTCTTCTGCCTTTTCTAAGACACCTGCATTGATAAATTCTATGGCAAGGCGCAGACGTACGGCAGCATCAGATAAATCGTGTTTTTCAGCTTGTTCCAGGTCAGCTAAGGCTTTGACCTTGTCATTGCTTCTTATATGGAACCCAGCGCGGACTATATAAGCCAAAGCCGAAGACGGGTTGTTTTTCACAGCCTCATCGAACCAGGATTGAGGAGCCTGCAAAAATTCATCAGGTCGCCGCTTAGTTATCTGGCCCAATATATCGTAAGCCAATATTTGCTCGGGATGCTCTTTTATGATGCTTTTTAATTCTTCTTCTGCCTCTTTGAATTTTCGCTGGTGGATAAGAGCAACTGCTAACATTCTTTGCAGCTCCGGCGACTGATTTGTTTCAAGCGCTCGACCGGCAATCAACTCGGCCTCACCGGGCATACCCATTTGTAAATACATTTCAACGAGCTTTAAAGCAGCTTCAGCGTTGCTTTTGTCTATCCTCAAGACGGTCCGATAAGCTGCTACGGCTTGCTGAACATTGCTATTTTTGAGGGGCCTGATATTAAGCTGAGCATCAGCATATTTAAGCAGTGTCGGCACATCATCCCGCACAACAGCAAGATAACGGCCAAGATTTTCTGCTGCCTCTACCCACAGGCATTTGTCGTATGCTTCATTACCTTTACCAAAAGCTCCGTAAGCCCTACGACCTCGCTGCCATTTGCGCAATCCGAAGGCTGTTATGCCCAAAACCACAAAACCGATTACCAAAACGGACGCTAATTTCCAGTTAAAGTATCTTCTTGTCATTTGATTACCCCTTCTTATCCATACACCATTATTTTTAGAACTGTCTGATAAAGTTCTTAATTAGTCTCCCGGTAGTTCGCAAACATATCCATAAATCCATCCTTAATGAAAGGTCTCTGACATATTTGGTGTCGTAATATATCCACTCTTGAAAGTCTTTCATTGGTTGGCGGGTTCTACAAACCTGCCAGAGCCCCGTAATACCTGGCCGAACCGACAATCGTGCATCGCGCCAAGATGGACACAACGTATTCTCCGATTCAGGAGAGGGTCTTGGGCCGACGACACTCATTTGGCCAAGCAGAACATTAAAGAATTGAGGTATTTCGTCGATATACGTGTCTCGCAAGAATCTGCCGACGGCACTAATTCGCGGGTCATCGTCCATCTTGAATCGTGGGCCATCAGTCTGATTTAAAACTCTTAACTTATCTTGTATCTTGTCAGCACCAACGAGCATAGTCCTAAACTTCAGACAGTTGAATGCTTTGCCATGTAACCCCTGTCGAGGGTCTTTGAAGAATACCGGCCCACGAGCGGTCAGTTTTATAACCAGGGCGATTATCGGCAAAATAGGTGCAAAAAGAATTAGTACCCCTACAGCTGCAACAATATCAGCGATTCTCTTAAAGCATCCGGCATAGGAAAATTTCGACCAAATTCGGAAATTGTTTGCACAGCAATTTGGGTGAATTGCCTTCCCATTCGTAATCACTGGCATACAATTAGTTTTAGCTCGTTTAGCTTGTTTCTGGAGTTGCTGCTCATTAATAAGCACGCGGCTCTGAACAAGACTATTCTGTGGTACTGAAACACCATGCCCGACAATCGATGCCCTGATAACGGCCCCCTGGGCAATTTTAACATCATTACCTATGATAGTTGGGCCTACTATAATTGCATTTCGACCGATACTCACGTTTTGCCCAAACAATACTTTACCAAGTATTTTTGCGCTGGAAGATATTCTGACGCCATCCCCATTCAGAATCTCCTGCTGATATTTATTGTTTGAATTGTGATGATTTTGTATCGAAAAGTTAAGCCTGGTTGCAATAAAATCAAGCAAACCCCTCTCAGTTTCTAAATCCAAAATAGTGCCCCCGATATTAAGACTACGCACCGTCAGTGAATTTGAAAAACAGTTATTGATGAGCTCAATAAAAGATAGAGGTAAAGCGTCATCAACCAAAAGCTTGTTGAGAACGTTAGTTTTTATAAAAAGGTAGTGTGGCCAATCGTCAGGAATCGGCGTCGGCTGGGTTAAATCATTGTAGAACCGCCGAAATCCAACAAGTTTGCCCTGTGAATTAGTCAGCACCTTTTCTTGACCAGCCTGCAATTGAGGCGACACGTTAACTGCTACGATGTCAAACTGAGCATCAGCCAACACTTTGTCGAGCAGCTCGGAATTAATTTGTGTAGCAAATCGCCTGTTGGAAACAACGAACCACTCGCCCCTGGCTCGGCAGGCACGCCGTGGCCTGACGGCTCGGCGGAGGCCTTCGCCACAGTCAGATAAATTTCGTTCAACTTTCCGCAGAACCTCTTTACAGAGCGGTATATTTCCATTGCAGTAGGTTATTTTTGAACCAGTCACCCCTGGCTCGGCAGGCACGCCGTGGCCTGACGGCTGAGATTCAATTCCCCATCCTTCCGGTATGGCGCAAACAACCCCGCCGTTGCGGCGCCAATGCAAACTTTTGTTTGACCCATTGAGAATAATGCCAGCGGTTGGTTCGCTGGAAATAGCAAACCGAAGCAGGTTTTCACTGTTATTAGACAGAAAATCCTTTTTCTTATGTATGACTATCATCTCCATAGTTGTATAAATGGCACTCCATTTTTCAATACACCGCAAAACGGGAACGCACAAACTAATGTTCCGTTAACAATCTTTGTCAGGTTAATTCTTCCTTAGAAGTCAGAGGTGGTATCTTCCTTACTATGTGTAGGAAGCAGCAGCTTGATGTCGGTCCGTTCGCGTTTTTTTCTCCTTTGGCCATCCCGCGAATAATAATTGTACGCATAATGGTAGTAGCTGTGACCTACTCGGACGTTACTTAGAATGGTGCCCAGCACCCTAACATTTATCCGGGCAATTCTTTCCTTTGCCTCTTTGAGAGCTGGAGCAGTAGTGTGACCGGCAAAGCTGGTCAAAATAACCGCATCTGCAATCTTTGCCCACAGCAGGGCATCAGGAAAAGCAAGCAAAGGAGGACTATCAATAATTACGTGGTCATATTTTTGACTGATTGTACCTATGTACTGAGCAGTAAAAGGTAAAGACAACAATTCGTAGGCATCGGCTGCATTGCGAGAATCGGCTACAAGCACATCTAAGCCGGTATCAGCCATGGAGCAAACAGCCCGGTCAAAATCTCCTCCAAAAAGTACATCCTGCAGTCCCCTTGAGCCTTTAGGAATATTCAATATCCTTCGGACATCAGGCTTCCTCAAATCACCGTCTATCAACAAAACTCTTTTACCCGCTTTGGCGAAACTCGTTGCCAGGTTAATGGCAAAGGTGGTTTTGCCTTCCTGCATCCCCGGACTTGTAACTACTAACCTCTTGGGTATTCCTCCGCCATTAAGTAATCCTAAATTGGCACGAATGGTTTGGTAGTCTTGGACTACTTGTTTTGGTAAAAGTGCTTCTCTGACGGCATCTGGACTGGTAGTAGTTCCAATTATCCGAACACCAATGCATTTAACTACATCGTCAGGTGTGCGTAAGCTAAGGTCCGCCCTGTCCCGAAGGTATGCTAATAGCATTCCACAAGCCATCGCACCAAACATAAGGGCTATTGTATATTTGATGCGCTTATCTCGGATATAAGCAATGTCGGCATTATAGGCAACAGATATCCTTGCAGGGCGCTTTCGTTCCATTTCTAACTCTCGTATGCGCCGGCAGACTGTGTCATACATTTCTTTGTCTAAACCTAATTGATACTCCATATCTTGAATGGCCAGTTGCTTACGGCCAAGTTCTATGGTTTGGGTGTCTTCCTTAGCCAATACCTCTTGAAGACGTTTTTCATATGCTCTGGTTTGTTCCAGCTCGGTCTGCGCATTAAATAGTTTTTCTTTGCTGGTTTTAGCGACTTCTTCAGACGCAATACCATCAAAGTTATTAGCTATTGCTTTGCGTTTTTCTTCAAGGCGTGATTGAAATGCATCCAGAAGCTGCTGTTTTTGCTCAAGAGCAGGGTTTCCAGAGGCCAATGTCTGTTTGGCAGTAATCAGGTCCTTTTCGAATTGGACAATACTTCGGGTTATTTCCTGGATCGCCGGGTCGGAATTGATATACTCATTGCGCATTCTAAGCAGCTCTTCCGGTACGATAGCCTGCTCTTTGGTCTGCTCGAGCAATTGCACCCGGGTTTCGAGATTGATTCTGTGTGCCTCTAACTTAGTTAATTCACCCAGCAGTGTGGTAACACGTTGCAACATCATATCCTGGCGGCTGCCCAGAGCCGTAGTTCCGTACTCTTGTGCCAATTGGCGGATTGCCTCACGCTGACTTTGCAATTTTTCAGTCAGCACCTTGCGTTCATCTTCCAGTACATTCAGTTTCCGATCCTCACTCTGGGTAGAGCTGGAAACTTCAACGGCCATATATGCCCTGATGAAAGCATCCACAATTTGCTTCGCTTCTGCCGGGTTTGTACTTTCCATAGTTACTTTTATTAGCTCGGTATGCTTAGCAGGAGCAACGCTGATAACTTCGTCGGATATCGCCCGTTTCAATATGGATGCCAGCTCAGGTCTTATTTTTTCGCCATTTAATCTCTGTTTTAATTTTGTAACAGGGGCGGTCGCTTCATTTTCAAAAAAGGAGAGGTTCCTGTCTATAAGATCGTCTGCTACTCTTTGCACTACCTGGCTGCTGGTTACCATTTCTGCCTGTGTATAAATAAAGCTTTGGTAATTTGATATCTCGCCTTTGTCAGCTTCGCCGGTCAGGATATTTGATAAAATTGGAGCTACCCTTATTGCGCCAGTTACATTGTATAGAGGTTTTATCAGAAGCCATATTGCAGGTATTCCAACAATGCACATTACAAAGAATATCAGCAGCACAAGGTACCAGCGGCGAAATACGCCAGCTACTAAATTGGGCGTGCTCTCACTGTCAGATTCAGGTGGTGTTTCAAAATTAGCTGGCCTTTGTCCGATCACATGATCAAGATATTTTTCTAAATTATTCATTTTTACATTTTCCTCCAGTTATGGTTTGTAGTACTAATCAGGGTCCCCAAAACGCTTTCTTATTGCGTTCGATGTCCCTATTACGTTTGCCGTGTAATTATTATTGCTTCTTCTTCCGTCGGAAGCGTGGTAAGCTTTGCCAAAAGCCAAAGCTCAGCAACTACCGCAGCAAGAGCCAACGGCATCATTGCATATCCACCAAAGTCATGAAATATTTTTTCCCACTGCTCGCCGGTGAGTATCGTAAAAGCGATTGCAGTGATAGTTAATCGCACTGTGTTACAGAATAAAGCGATGGGCAGGCTCGAGGCCAGGATTATCAGTTTTTCCCACCATGCTCGCTTGACCAGCAGGACAACTAGGCCGCTAATCACGAAAAAGGCGGTTACCATTCTCAATCCGTTGCATGCCTCAGCAACTGCTACGGTTGCTTGGCCGATATGGATAACATTGCCTTCCTGTATAACCTCATAGCCCACCATCTCCAAGCAAAATACGGCTGATGAAGTAGCCCAGCGCTGTAAAGGCAGTGCCACGGCGGCCTGGACTCGATTTGGCCAAGGCAGCATTAAGCATAAGAACAGTAATACCGTAGATACCTTTCGGAAAAGCTGCCAGCCGAATATAAGCAATACCAATGCAGCAATACTTAGAGCAATAGATAATCTTTCCGCCGAGCCGTACATAAAGAATAGCCCAAAGAGTCTAATTACCTGAGCCGCTACAAAGGCAAACAAACCCCAGAGGCAAGGCTTTATACGGCACTGAGTAATGTCACGACGCCTCGACCACAAAATATAGACAGCCAGAAAAGGAACCAGGATGCCGGAGGAATATTCATCGCTCCTTTGCCATATATTCCAGATATCTACAATACCAGGCCAATAGGACCATAGAAAGGTGACAAAAACAAGGCCGGCTGCAAACCATGGCAAGATATTTCTCTTGCGTGATTGTGACCTATTTGGCAATTTTTCATTTACCTTATTAAACTGCTGTTGCAATGTGGGCCTCAATCTACTTGTATTGTCTTGTACAAATTCCAATACTCTGCTAACAGATTTTTTCAGCATCCCTTCTGGCTTAAATGGTATGGATTCTTCCTCTACAATGCTATTATTCCGCACAACTGTATGGTAATCAACTACACATCTTTGGACGCAGCAATTCCTGCCCACTTGTGCACCGTCCCAAAGAACAGAATTAGCAACGACACTACTTTCTCCTATAGTAACATCCCGGCCAATTATAGTGGGACCAAAAATGACCACATCGTCGTGGATACAGGCGCCATTCATAACAACAACCGACCCGTAAATTTTAGTATTTTGGCCTATATTAGCATCGGCTGCCTTCCATAGGACTTGCGAATCGGTCCGCTTATGGAGTTTCAATCCGCCTTCGTTGAAACTTCGGCGGACAAGATTGCTGTTTAGCTTCGGCGCATTTTCGAGGTAATTGGCGATAGCATATAGGTATCCTTGCCTATCTCGAAAACTACCGACGTGATGCGGTAATATTGCCGTACGAATGGTTTTGCCAGCACGAAGCAGCTCTGGAATTAAACCTTCCTTGAGGTCGAAGTAGCCTTGTTCCGGGATATGTTCCAGGATGCTGGTTTCGCAAATGTAAATTCCTGCCGGGCTGCGTCGGGAGACTTCGCCCCGACGAGCTGGTTCTCCAATCAGCGCTCCGTCGCCCCCATTCCTGTCTTCCGACAGGAAGACATGGGGGAGCGCCGGCGACTTGCCGTTTGTATGGTCAGGATTAAACATCACAGTCAAATCAGACTGAGCATCACGGTGAGCGTTTATCAGCTTACTGATTTCTGGGGGACATATCATATCAGCAAAGAATACCAAAAGTAATACATCTGTTTCACCGTTTGTAGCGTCGCGAATACATCCTGCAGTGCCCGCCGGTAGTGGCTCATCCAGAAAAGTCAACTCTATATGACTATCGGTCTGGATTGATTCTGCCAGCAATGAACCATCACCGTTGGAACAGATTGTTGCCTTCTTTATACCTTGTTTGGCTAAGGAAGTGAGCAGGTGTTCTATGACGGGTTTTCCAACTACCGGCCATAATGCCGTGGGCAAGCGTGACGCCAATGGACATCGCCCGAAATCACGGCATCCAGCAAGTATAATAACTTCAATATTTTGTTGGCTTGTACAGCACTTACTCATTTTTGCTCTTTGTAAAAGCTCTATCGATTGTTTTCTGATATGATTGTTCTTCTGATGTGCTGATTCTGTAAAGGAACTCGGAAATTCTCGCAGCAACTATTCTGGCCTGATTTTCTCTTGGCCGAGGAATAAAGGTCTTCAGTCTTGCAACATTTTCTGGCAAGTCTTTCTCCTGATATGCCGCTAATATATAGCCGAGATACTCGAACCTCTTGGCAATCGCAAGCTGGTGGTCATTGACGACCTCGCCATATTTCTTCAATCTCGGCATAACAAGTAATGGCCTTTCATTGTCCAAAGCCGTCATTATCGTACCTACGCCAGCATGGCTTATTATGCCTGATGCTTCCTTTAAGCGCTTATCAAACAGACTCTTGTCCAATGATGGCACCGATTCAAAGTTGCGTGGCCTGTATGAAGTTTCTCCTATCTGAGCAAATACTTCTTCATCAATCAAATCGTTGTCAAAAGCATCATCCACAGCTTTAACAAGACGGTCGAACGGGAATTGTGTTCCGACGGACAGGAAAATCATACCGCAGTACCTATGTATTCAGCATTACTATATCGCTCTGCCAGTTCCGGCCACTGCACAAGGAAAAGGTCCGCAATGTACCTGACCATCCTCCCTGACAGTGATACCAGCTTCACATTTGTAATGCTGTCAACCCAGATTATCTTTGCACCCAACAGCTTGCCGAGAAAACACATAATGCAACCTGCCGCAGCGCCGGTGCTTATTACAACATTAGGTCTTTCTCGCAAAATTACGCTTATACAGCGTACCAAAACTAAAATAACCCGCAATGGATGTTCACGGTTGCACTCTCCGACAATATAGACCCGGCCAAAATCTCGCAGTTTATCGCGCACCACCTCACTGGTTGTAACGCAGGCCGTCTCATACCCCTTCCAGCCATCGGACAGCTTAAGCAACTGAGATAAATGCCCTCCGCTCGACGCTGCCAAGCATATTTTTATAGTCTTGGCATTGGTCGCAATAGTAACTCTATTTTCTTTTGGGATTCGATTTAAATTAAGCAATCGCCCCATTTGCTCTTTACGAATAAAGCGGATCAGCTCGTCTGGTATTTGTCTTTTCTCTCGCAAACAGTAACCATATAAGAAACCTGCCATCCTTGCCATACCACCAGATATAAAAGGTCGTTCCTTGATGCATCGCCGCAGTGACTTTGCGATCATAAACAGCGGATGCGTTGCCAGCCCGTACTCATTTAAGCCGTGTCGAAAGCAAATCTTTAACATATTGCCTGCGTGTCCGGTCCCCACCGGCTTATTATGTACGACAGTAAGTTCCGGAAATGACCAACTCTTCCAGCCGTTCATTCGCGCCATAATGCAGGAACAGGTATCCTCCCCCCCGTACTTCAGCGGCAGATACCCGCCGATCTGCTCAAAACATTTCTTTCGGAAAACTTGAATAGCTTTCGGAGTTGAGCGTCGGTCGTTCAATATTTTTCTCAACTTGCCATTAATCTGGTCCTTATACACTCCCGAAGCTACTCCTAATTTTTCATCCCGGCTGAATCTTTCAAATATCTTTTCATAATAATCTTTGGGCAGGCTAATATCCGCATCCAATACCGCCAAGAAATCATAATCAATAGTCTTGATTAGTGCATACCCGGCCATAATCGCATAAACATTACTGCTGTAATAACTCTGGCCGGCTTCTTTCTTTCGATATAGGTATTGAACCCACCTATACTCGCTGGCATACTGCTGAATAATCTTAGCTGTATCATCCGTTGATCCGTCATCGACAATTACCCACAGGTAGGGCTGGACGGTTTGAGTGATTACCGATTCAATCGTTTTCCCGATGTCGTTTTGTTCATTGTAGGCGGGAGTAACTATCACATAACAGGTCATAACTTTCGTGCTCTTGCAACTTTCATTAATTTACGGTATTCGAAGACGGCGAACAATCTTAAAAGCTTTTTCACAACCAGTTACTAATAACCGCCTGAAACCATCCGGATACAGCTCAAACGGTCCGGGTGCCGTCATATCAATCCCACCCAGTCCCTTTTTGAAATGATAAACGCCCGGGTTTTTATCCGGATCAATCCCGCCAAGGTCGTAGAACGAACATCCCCGTTCCTTTGCTGTCTGAATCACAGACCATTGAGCAAGATAGGCGGCCTTATTCTTTAACCCTGCATCGTTGGTCGCGCCCAAAAGATACACACAGGTATCTCCAAGAATGCTGGATACATGTCCAGCGACAGGCTGATCATTTTCATGGACAATAGTAACAAGGAACCGCTCATGCTCAACTAAGCTCTCTTGTACGTGAAGATAAAACTCAGGATTTAAGTCAACATCAAAATCTTTTCGATATATCAACTCCTTGTAGAGATTCATAAATACAGAAAAGTATGTCTCATCTGCTCCGGTTCTGACAGTTAAGTTTCTCTTCTCTGCATTATTCAGACAATTGCGCCACTTCTGATTCAACTGCTTTCGGATATCCTTGAGCAGTTGAGAAATATCAAGAACGAGAGTTCTGTAAAAGCGTTGTTGCGTACCGATTACATACCCCAAATCCTGAAATGTTCTGCTCTGTAGATCGTTCCAGCCATCGGACCCAAGATTCGGCTGGATGCGTAAGACAAGTCTTTTTTGTCTGACATATGTTTCCGTCAGTCCGGCCAGAGCAACCTGTAATCTTTTGATCCCTTCCTCGCTATTAGTGCTGCTGCGCACCATAGGACCGCCATTGATATATGCAATCCCTATTTTAAGAAAAGGAATTCGCTTTATTCGCACGTCCGCCAATCCGACGAGTTCTGTTCCGTCATAAATTGCCACATGCTCACTGGTCGCCTTCAATCGTTTTGCGCAGGCAACCCCAAAATCCCAAAGCTGCCGATAATTATAGTCCCAAAAAGACGATGCAAGCAGCTGCCACTTGTCCCGATCAATTGGTTGTAGAGTTACTGCCATCTGTAATCAGTTCCTGAATCTATATATCAGGCCTCTGACCTGACGGATAAATCTCCGCCACGGTCTCAGCCAGGCGTATGCCCCGGTGCAGGTTAACATAAACTCAATTTTCCAGACATCTGGCGACATCGAAAAGCGTCCGAGAACCGCTCCACTATACTCAATATCGACCGGCTTGGGATCAAGGGTGTAAATCCGTTTGTAGCCCGCCTCCTGCGCCATAGCCAACACCGCCTCATTATACGCGCCATGCGGCAGAGCCAATTCCTCAACCGAACACCCTAACAACGCCTCAAGTTGTTGCTTAGAATCCGCAAGCTCTGCTATGGCCTGTTCTGGCGAAATTTCAACAAGATTGGGATGCGTTACGGTATGCGACCCGATCTTGATTAGAGGGTGTTTACTTAGCGAGGCCAATTGATCTGCCGTCATCGTTTTTTCATAGGATTCGGGATGATTTGCCGACATTTTCCAACAAGGTGTTTCTCCCAGATTACCCGGCACCGCAAAGACGGTGGCCGGGATACAATATTTTTCGAGAACAGGGAGGGCATTGTCCAATAGATTGGCAAAGGCATCATCGAAGGTAAAACACACATATTTTTTTTGAGGACAAATATTAACCTGTTTAGTATCTGTACTTATCTGGATGGCATAAGATGCCGCATGTTTAATTTGCCACTCGAAAATGCTTTTGGCGGTTTGAGGTATGCCATGATAGCACAGGATGACAGAGGACGAAATATCTTTTTTCCTGAAATAAATATAAAAATATCCTGCCATCGCTATCAATAGATACAAGACCCGAATGAGTGTGCTGTGCTTTCTGTATTTCATATTATCAATTTAGGCGACACGGTCTGGCAAGAGGGATCCACAATACTTGCCCTGTTAGCCTGCGAACAATCCCTTTTCCAATTTCCCGATACCCTGCCTTCTTGATTCCTTTTATCGAGGCTATATTGTAATCATAACAGGAAATAAATATAGATTCGACTCCTTCAGAAAATAACGAAGAGCTAATAAATCGTAACATCGCAGGATAAAGGCCTCGGCCACGAAATTTGGGAAGGGTAACAGCATTCCATATCAAACCGCAATTCGTTGTGAGCGGAAAGAAGAATGCACCTTCCTGTGTTGTATCACGATTATGTGAAACGATTGCAAGCTCTCCTTCTATCATGCCAACCCATAGTCTTGCCCCTTTTGATAGCCAATATCGAACATCCCAAAAAATGTGTCTTTTTTCCCGCTCAAACACTATCTTCAAAGAGCTTTCAACATCTTCCCACTGCTGATAAGACTTGATCTCCAATTGATCCACATTGAAACCATCCACGGGCCTAGCAACGTTATCACATTTATTCAGAACAAATACACAGCTATATTTTGCCAACAAAAAAAAACGCAGAATAAGATAAGACTCATAGAAAAAACTGAATAAACCTGTTTTCCACGCTTTTTTTAGGAGCTCAAACTGATAATAACCCTTAAAGTATTTCATTCACTTAATTCCTTCAAGACACCAAAGAATGTCGCTCAAAACCTGTTGCAAACAGGGCACCTGATTATATCGACAACTTGACAACGCAATTTCGAGTCACATTACTGATATATTTCATCTGATCTCGATTGAGTGACTGATTAATTGGCAAAAAAAGAACTGTATCCTTCAAACATCTGGCCTCAGGGAAATCATCCCAGCAGAAGTCTCGATGATAACCCTCCCACCACGAAAATGCTGCAATCCCGTGTGCATTAAGAGCCTGCATCACCTTTTTCCGACAGGAGACCTTCATCACGAATCCGAGTGGGCAGACGCCATCGGGCAAAGTGTTAAACAACACTTTCACACCGTGAAGGTCTTTCAGCTCATCGTAAAGTGCGAGATAATTTTGCCTGCGCCGTTTGATCACAATATCAGGGTTTTCTCGTTTGAGAATTCCGCTTGAAACATTGGAGATAGACTGGTTTATGAGTTTTCGGTCAAAGTAATAATCATTCGGCATATCCGGTTTAATTTCATCCACTGATTTGTCTGCCAATTTATTGAAATCAAACGATTTCAGTTTCATTCTGCGCAATGGCTTGTGCAGTCGAGATGTATCCAGCATTGCCAACGCGGTTGACTTGGCAAAGGGCAATAGATTTTTGAAGGTTTGCCTCACCGAGGGCGGCCTAAGCGAAAGTGTATTTACATCAACGGATTCCTTCAAAACCAGTGCCGCCCCATCCGGAACAGAAAGGGTTTTCCTGAAACTGAAAATGGAAGCATCCGCCAGGGTGCCCAAGTAGCCTTCGCTGCTGCGCGAAAAAAGCGATAAGGCACAGTCTTCTACAACGTTGATACCTCTTTCTTTACACCACCGATAAATAGGACCGACCTGTTGCGGCCAGCCGAAATAATGCGTGATATAAACAATGCATGTTTTGGGTGTACATCGTTTTTTGATATCTTCGTAATCAATCTGAGCATTCTCGTCCACCCTGTATAAAATCACTTTAGCTCCGTATGCGCGGAAGGGATCCACTTCCGAGCCGCAGTTGTAGGCAGGCATCAGAACCTCATCGCCCGGCTTCAACTGCCAGTGTTGACAGAGAAACCACAACGCCACCCGCCCCTGATAAAAAGGGATGATGCAGGCCCCACTTAGTTGAGGCCAATCGGGTAATTCGGATCCCCGGAAAACATCATGCAAAAGATGTCTCCAGTCGATGGCTCGCGTTGGGCAATAAACAATATCTTCCATTAGAATCTCGTGCGTATCCATAATTTCCATAACGGCCGTCGCTTGAACGGTAGTTTGGGAGCAATTCTGGCAAACCATATTCTGTAGTAAAGCAGATTGAGAAGCCGTGCGCATAACCGAAAGAGGTAAACTCGTATCCTAACCTCTGACCTCTGGCGCGTGACATAAAGGCTCCTGATTGGGTAAAGCTCGCCACCCAGATGCAGCTTGTGTTCATACTTTCCTCGCATGCTGTCTATGTATCTCACGCCTTCTGCAATGGCCGTTTTCACCTGTTCCCCAAAGAGGATCCTACCAATACCGAATTTTTGTAAGTTTGACATAGGGGATTGGGCGTTCAACAGGGCGAAATACTTGTCTCCAAATTTATATCCATATTTGTGTCCAAGACAGAGTTCGCCGAGATCAACTCTAAGAAGACGCAGTCTATGGTATTTTAATTGAGCGGTTGCGACTTCGTGGTGAAAAAGCTGGGCGTTGGGCCAATCACCAAAATGACCTGCTTTGCCCAATTCTCTCCAATAAGATTGGTGCGCCCGCACAAATTCACGGAACGTTCTTTCGAAATCTTGCGAGGTAACGAGTTGCGAGTTTATGGGAAGGAATTTATCTTTGGTCGTTTCGCATATGCTTCTATAGCTTCGCCTGATATTTCCTCTTTGTTTCTTGCTGAAGTGGGAAAGTTGAGTTTCCCAACTGTCGAACAATTCGAGATATGTTTGAACTCCCTTTACTTCGCTAACGATAGAAAGAGAACCACATGGAGATTGGTTGAAAGCATTCTTTAGGTCATCATAATCTCCATACAGGCCGGCAATTGGACCTATGTGTAAAATGTCCCAATACTCTTTGGAAATCAGATCGCAAAAGTTGTCTACAACGGCCTTAATATGGTCGCTAGCTATAGGAATACTGAATTGACTGAGAGTATAGTCTGAACCAACGATTTTTCCTGCTTTCACAAATACAGGCCCCAACCAAAGCTTCTCAAAAAACAGGGGTATTATCCCCACTAAATTACCATTGCTGCGAAAAATAAAGATTCTTAAATCGCGATTCTTTCCATAATATTTCCACCAGATTCTGCCCCAGTCATAGGCCATGAAAATATCGCCGCCATTCTCCTCGACAAAATCATCCCATTCCCGATGTAAATGCTGTATTTGCATAAAATCAGTATACACATCAACCGTAATCACAGTAGATGGAACGACATCTTTTTGGTTTTTATCCACTTGCATAATAAATATCGCCGGAACGGCCAACAACTCCCTCCATAAATGATTTTGAAAATAAGGATAAGTCCTGTGTTGTAAGGGGTATCAGCCGAACATATGTGTTTTTATCCACACTTTCCACAAGGGCGTAAACCGTCTAAGTTTGGGACATATCTTTTTTCTCCAAAACTGAAAATATACCTCATGAATAGTGCGTGCTGTTACACGGAACAGCAGTCCACGTATCACCGCCGAAAGCCGCCTTCGACAAATATAAAGACTTCGTATCGAATAAACCTTGCCACCCAAGCGTAATTTGTATTCAAACCTGCCTCGCATTAAATCAACATATTCCCTTTTTTCATTGATAGCGCATTTAATTAACTCACAAGATGAGATGATACCAATAGAGAGATGGGCCAAGCTTTCTCTTTCAAGACGTGAATTCCACAAAGCAAAGTGCTTATCACCAAACTGATAACCATATTCGTAAGAAAGATCAATGTTGCCACATCTACAGACCATTAATCTGGTTCTCAATTTTTTATATTGCCTGTACGCCATTTCTTTGTGGAATTCAGAAGAATTCGGCCATTCCGAAAAATGTCCCGGCAGTCCTTGCATCTGCCAATAATGCTGATGTAAATCAATAAATTTATCCATTTCAGCAGCTAGTTTTTCCTCTGTCACAACTATTGAATCTAAAGTCCCTTCTGCACCGGCAAAATATTCATCTAACTGTTTATATTTACGCTTAACATTTCTTCTTCCATTCTTGCTTAGACATGCAAGGTAACTATCCCAGTTTTTGGTCAATTCAAAATACGTCTGTTCACCTCGTTTTTTGGGAAATACATATAATGTGTGGTTGTAATTTCGTTTCAGTTCACTGACCCACAGGTCATAATCTGCATACAATCCAGCAATCTGTCCGATGTGCAAAACATCCCACTTAAAAGCTGATAGTTTATCTAATAGAACTCGTACAACTTCAGATAGATACTCTTTTGATACCGGCAAGGAAAACTGAGCCAGAATAAAATCAGATCCTACAATCTTAACTGCATTAAGATGAATCGGCCCCAGCCACAGTGTTTCCCTGAACAAGGGAAGTATGCCAACGATATTATTTCCATCACGGAAAATATATATATGCAGTATCCTGTTGAAGCCATAATACTTCCACCAGATTTTACACCAATCATAAGTCAAAAAAAGATCACCGCCGGTTTTTTCAACAAAGTCATCCCATTCCTCCTGTAGAGATGAGATTTCATCAAAACCTGAAAAAAATTCGACGGTCACTTGAGAATCTGATTTACCATCATCGAGCATATATAATCCCATTAATTGGACGGTATTATGTATCATAGCAAACAGGGCCGCTTATCTCCCTGTAGCTATTCTTCGCATCTTTCGAAACGCCTTTTCCATAAAAACATAGGTTTTTGACGGGTTCTGGCTCGGCAACGCCTCGAACTGACCCGGATAGACGACCTGAATGCCGTTTGTTCGTTTTTTGAATCGCGCGATAGCAGGATTGTCGTCATTGTAGCCACCCAAATCGTACCATCGCATCCCCAGCTCTTTTGCTTTTTGGATATGGAGCCACTGCAAAAAATAGCCCGGACGGCTGTCGGTTCGCTTGCCTGGCAATGTCGCCCCTAGAAAATACAGCATGGTGTCTCCCAGTGCACTGCACACCGTCGCGCCAATATCCGTTTTGTCATCACGAATAAGGGTAATCATGAATTTTTCACTTTGGGGCAACTGCTTTTGCACCTCGCGGATGATTGGCAGCCGAACCCCGGTAGGGAATTGTTTTGTTTTCCACATTTCCTTATAAATCGCATAAAATCTGTCAAAATGCTCGATGCTGGTTCCATACTCATACTTCAAATCAGCACGTTCGGCCACATTCAGTTGATTGCGCCACTTCTGGTGAAACTCTGCCCGAATGGTCTCAAGCGGCTTGCTAAGGTCAATAACAATAGTGTGATAAGGCCGAACTGCTGTGTTTTTTTGAAAACCATGGTTTGTGAATATATCTTCCAATCTCGCGCCATTATCGGGTGATACTGTGCTGCGCGGCCGTATGCGAAGTTCTAATTTTCGCTTAAGACAATACTCCTCTTTCAGGGTGTCGAGCAATAGGCCAAGTGTTTCATCTTCCATATCTTCCTGATCATGTTGCCATATTGGGCCCCAGTCCACCTCTGCCGCTCCAATATTGAGAAACGGAATGTTTTTGATTCTTAGTTGCACCAAGGCCTCAACATCCGTGCCATCCAAGACAACTACCCTGCTACATGAACGAAATATGCTTTTATTATGCAACTGTCCATAGAGGCCTGTCTGATAAATATTCATCATTGAAAAAGCAGAACAATATTTCTCCCATTGGCCTAGATTTAATTTGTCGATTATGCAACTGTGCATTGTTAATGCCTTTTTCTTGTGATGATTTTATGGTTTCCAGACCGGATAACAAAGCCCGACAAGATGAAACCAGATAACCCTGACACGTTTATTCCATATCTTGTTAATTTTATGTCCAACCATCAAACTGAAAATATCTACGAAGACCCAAAAAGGGATTCTCAGCAAAACACCGACTGCCATAATCAGATTAGCCAGCCAGGCGCAGAATGGCCCCCTGGTTTTGTGAAGAAACAAGAGAGTGCCTTTTCTTTTGTTGACTTTGGTATCATCTTCGACCTGCGAGGAGCTTGCACCATATAGATGTATGATTTCCGCGCCTGGAAAATATCGAATGCGCCAGCCTTCCTTTGCGATGCGGTGACACCATTCGGCTTCTTCACCATACATAAAAAAATCTTCGTCAAACATGCCGACCTGGTCAATGACTTTTCTACGAACCAGAAAGAAACAGCCGGCCACCGCATCCACATTCTGTTCCTGATTGAAATCAAGATATGGATATCGGTCTGGATTCAACAAGGGGTGATATAGTGACTTTGCCATCCGGAAAAAAAGGGTTGAGCCTATGGCAACCAGCGCGAGAGTGGGAAATCGAAAACAGCTATTTTGTCTTCTTCCATCCGGCCAAATCACGCGGCAACCGACAACCCCCGCTTCCGAGTTTTGATCCGCATAGTTGACGGTTTTTTGTATCGCCCCGTCCAGCACAATCGTATCCGGATTTAGCAGCAGTACATACCTTCCTCTTGAGATTGTCATTCCTTGATTGTTAGCTGCGGCAAAGCCTTTGTTTTCTGAATTCTCTATCAGACGAACCTGCGGAAATTCAGATGCGACCATCTCGACAGAACCATCGCTTGAACAATTGTCAACTACAACCACTTCGAATTCAGTATCCCTTGTTTGTTCAAAAATAGATTCCAAACAATCTATTAGAATCTCTTTTGTATTCCAGCTAACAATAATTATTGATACGTCCAACTGATTCCCCAACTTTTGCCAGCGGCAAATACTCTGTTCTTTACTCTCGGGTTTTCATGATTGCTTCTCGGCTACCATAAGGATGCGCTGTCGCATCCAACTAAGCTTCTGGGTTGAATTGACGATACGTTCGTAGAGTATGCCGCACAAGAAAAGAGGCCAATATCGAATAAGGTAAAATGGGTGTATCTCGGTTAGTTCCAGTTGCCGAACTGTCAACCCCGTGGCCGTACAAAGCCGGCGCAGTGAGTGATGGGAATTGGCTCGGTAGTATGTGGAAAAAGTTTCTGCGCCATCGTCTCGCCGCCACCAGCGATGGAACCAATGCGGGGTGAATCGGGCGACAATCATAGAGTAGTGAAAGATGTTTGGCGTCAAGGCGAGAAGATGCCCTCCAGGCTTAAGCACTCTGCTAAACTCCCGAAAAGTGTTCTCAGGGTATTCCAAGTGTTCAATTGTCCAGCGGCAGTGGATTATGTCGAATGACGCATCATCGAAGGGAAGTGGTTTTGATAAATCGCAGATATATGTCTCATTGCAAAATGGATTATTATGAACTGCCTGATCAATATCAATCCCAACAATAACCATCTCTTCCCAGGGTGCTTCGCGTGAGCATCCTCGGCTGCCGCCGCAACCTGCATCAAGCACCTTCATCCCAGCCTGCGTCCGAGCACAAAAGGCTGCATCCAAAGGGTCCGGTTTAGGATCCGGATAATAACGGTCCATTAATTTAGAGACGGGAGTTTTTCGAGAATTCACAATATATTCTTCTCCAAAAGCTTTATTCGGCATTACGCAGGTGTTCTGGATGATTTATGTGACGGCTACGGCATCGACAAAAGCTCTGTCAGCCGGTGTTGGAAGGCGGCCAGTGCCAAAAAGCTGCGGCGATTACTCGAGCCACTTTTTCCACGAGATCTTGTCGGGAATAGTCCTTAATGGATATTATAATGGGAACTCTGCACAGAATCCGAACCGATTCAATGTGAAAAGAGATAAGATCAGTACTCAAAGCTATTTTGCCCTGCATTTCCTTCGTAAAGCCAAACCACCCAAACCGATCAGCAAAATCGTTGCTGGTTCAGGGACAATACTAACATTCAATAACGAATGATATCCGCCGCCTTCACTTTGCAAAGAAATCTCTGCATAAGTCCGTAACCCGTACTGGTGACCGGGATCAATAGTATAGAAATTTTCCAAATCAATAATATACCCACTACTTGGTGATTCTTCAGGGCCGTGCCAATAATATGAATCAATTTCAACACCGGCTGTTATATCGTAAAAGTAAAATTTGGAAATAGATTCATAACCCCATCCACCTGTGCTTCCCCCACCTGTCAAAGTTAACGTTAAATCTGCCGAATTAGAAGTAAATTTATATGTAGATTCAGCATATGCTTCGCGAGTAAGATAATCACCAAACGCGGTGGCTACAACAGTAAAATTACCTGCACTGCTCGACGCAGTACTCGGATATCCACTCGGTCCAACACCGGAAGCAGATCCTGTCACGGGTATATTATCACTTTCATCATAAAAATTCTGAGGGTTGTAGCCAGCACTTCCCCATACATAGTGTGTTTGAGATATGATGGTAATTGTGTTTGCCTGTACACCTAAATTAAATACTAACAATACACCAACCACCAACATCATTAATACTTTCGTCTTCATCATAATCTCCTTCTCCAAAAATATTAATATTTCATAATAAGATCACCCAAGCACAGACCAACTTCTGCACGGGTACACTTA
>Ga0307433_1000606_pt1 | contig 25904 bp, 20 predicted proteins | sample SalMarWE160210MG_FD_202166 | JGI IMG/M metagenome (GOLD analysis project Ga0307433, IMG submission 202166) | Salt marsh sediment microbial communities from the Plum Island Ecosystem LTER, Massachusetts, United States - WE1603-210 | ecosystem: Environmental > Aquatic > Marine > Intertidal zone >... | reverse complement strand
TGCACGGGTCGGTCGACTTGACCTATCAGAGTAAATATATCTGGCGAGGCTTCGATGTTTACAACGACAAGAGCGCCGTGCAGCCCAGTCTCGACCTGGACCTGTTCGGCACGGGCCTTGGAGTCAACATCATGGGCCACAGGGCCAATTCGAGCGGATATGAAGCTGCCGAACGCTGGGACTATACTTTGTACTATCAAAACATGGTGCTCCCGGATGAAGCTTATGCTTTAATGTACAGGCTCGGGTGGGTTTACTACAATTTTCCGCAAGGAAACTCGTCAGATGCCGATTTACAGGAAATCCATACTGTTCTTTCCTTTCCAAAGGTGATTCCTGGTGGTCTCGTTCCGAGTTACGTTCTTGTGAAGCTCTGGCCGAGCAGCAGCGGGTCTTTTGTCGCCAGCAATTTTGACCTGAGTACTGGGCAGCCAAGCAAGGGCTCGGCATCCGGCTTTGCGCATATCTTTATGCTGGATTATCCCCTGACGGTAGGTGGTATCCTTCCTGACACTCCTGAGCAGGTCTTGAATCTTCACGCAGAGTTTGTCTACAACGATGGTGTTGGTCCGGCCGGCCAGGATGTCGACCATGATTGGTCGAACGCGGTCTTCGGGATATCAACAGGCTTCGACTTATTAGAGGATCTCGTCCTGACTCCCGGAATTTATCACCAGATCTCAATGGATAGTACAGTAAATGACCAAAACGAGACCTGGGCCAACTTAAGTTTGACGTACAGATTCTAAAACTGCCGAATCATAATAATCTCAGTAAATAAGAACCGATACCACGATTGTCATGATAAACGACGAAGATGCTGGATTCCCGTTTTCGTTGGAATGACAGCAATGCTTAATCGGTTCTAATTGCCTAAGTTTGATATCAGTTACCATGTAATCACAAAAGGCCGGTCTTAAAATACCGGCCTTTTTTCGTTCGTTCTTTCAGAAATTTCCCGCCCATTAATGTCAATCGGAATGACCTGTGCCTACAGGATAAAATGATATCAAGATACTCTGCCGGTCATAAATTCCGCTGTTTCAATCAAGGCATCTTTAGCATCGTTTTGCTTCAGGCCGGCTAATGCCTGTTTCGCGGCAGCGACAAACTCTCGTGCCCGACTACGTGCATATTCCAAACTGCCGTATCGGCCCAGCATCTTTATCAGAGCATTTTTATCATATTGTGCATCTCTTCTATCGAGAAACGAATTTATAATCGTGTTTTTTTCCCTCTCATCCACTGCTTTTAGCAGATGTATTACAGCCAGAGTCAACTTGTGTTTATCTACATCGCTGCCAAGCGTTTTGCCTGTTTTGCTTTCGTCGCCGACTATATCGAGTAAATCATCGGTAATTTGAAACGCGATACCGGCATTCAGGCCGAAATCTGCTAATGACTTGATCTGGGATTCCCCAGCTCCGGCTAATTGGCCGCCAAGGTAACAGGAACTACTAAAAAGAACAGCACTCTTTTCAGTGATAACGTCCAGATATTCCGTTTCGCTTAATTGCCAGCAATGTTTCTGAGCGACCTGCCTTAATTCACCTTCGCAGAGCCGGACCGCAGCAGCGGCAATTACATTGGCCACCTTCGATTCAAGCTCGGCACACATCTTGAAAACGCGGCTTAATAAGAAATCACCCAACAAAACAGCGGACTCGTTACCCCAGAGACTATTGATTGTCGGCAATCCACGCCGTTGTTTGCCTTCGTCTATCACATCGTCGTGTAACAGCGTAGCGTTGTGAATAATCTCAACAATAGCCGCAACGCGAATGTGATTGTCTGTGATTTTACCATAGCAGCGACCGGCGAGCAAAACCAGGCCCGGACGAATCATCTTTCCGCTGTGACTGCTGATATGTTCGAGCAATTCGTTAATATCTCCTGCCTTCGCCGATGCGGTCAATTGCTCGTTAATCAGGTCTCTGACCTTGCTTAGCTGCTCACCGATCAGCCTGAAGGCTGGGACCTTGTCTTGTGGAGCCCACGCTGATATGTCGGTATGTGTCGGTGACTGCATAGTCCTAAGAATTGACTATTTTCTATTGAATATTGACTATTGAAAGGTTGGAACGCACCGGCAAAACGCTTAGATGCGAATAGTCAATAGTCATTTGTCAATAGTCAATTATTCTCCTTTCCGTGAGCGTATTCGAAGAATTTTTTTCTCAGCAGACTTGTAATCGGTCCGGGCTTGCCGTCGCCTATTACCCTTCCGTCGACATTGACAATCCCTATAACCTCGGCAGCGGTACCGCTGAGGAAAAACTCATCGCAGACATATAAATCAAATCTCGTGAGATTTTTTTCAACGACCTGAATGTTCTCTTCTTTGGCCAGTTTGATAACAATACTTCGTGTGATTCCAGGCAGTGCTCCGGCTTCTGCCGGCGGTGTATAAATTACGCCGTCTTTAACGATAAGAACATTGTCACCACTGGCCTCGGCAACATATCCTTCGTGGTTATACATTATCGCTTCAGGCACATCGTTGTCGAGCGCTTCGATCTTGGCCAGGATGTTGTTGAGGTAGTTCATGGTCTTGGCCTGAGGCGGAATCGCCAGAGGATGGTTGCGAACCGTTGTCGCACTGATTATCCTCATCCCCTTCTCATAAAGCTCCTCGGGATAAAGCTGGATACTATCGGCAATGATATATATGCAGCTATTTTTACAGATAAATGGATTCAGCCCGAGAGTTCCCACACCCCGGGTTACTACCAGCCGGACATAGCCATCGGTAATACTGTTGGCCTCGACGGTCTCTTCGACGGCACCGGCCAGCTCGCTATGGCTTATCGCGACCGTTAGACGAATCGCCTTGGCCGATTCATAAAGCCTTTTGATATGGGCGTCCAACTCAAAGACTTTGCTGTTATAAACACGAATGCCCTCGAAGACGCCATCGCCGTAGAGCAGGCCGTGATCGAAAACAGTGATTTTTGCGTCTTCCCGGTCAACAAGTTTGCCGTTAAGCCAAATTTTTAGTGCCATAGATTTTTCCTTTTTAACTGCACAAGTCACAAGTTATTTGAATTCTTGTGCTCAATTTTTCCATCGACCAATGTTACAGTCCGCCCGGCCCTTTTTGCAATCCTTTCATCGTGGGTAACCATTACAATTGTCTGGCCGGCCCTGTTCAGTGCCTCAAGAACCTCTAAGATACCATTTCCTGTGGCAGAGTCAAGATTTCCTGTCGGCTCGTCGGCCAAAAGCAGTTTCGGCTCATTCATCAAGGCCCTGCCGATGGCCACTCTTTGCCTTTCCCCGCCGGAGAGCTGATAAGGTTTATGCTTAATCCTTTCAGCCAGACCCATTTGGGCCAGCACTTCCTTCGCCCGGTTTTTCGCCTGTCTTCGGCACGCAAACCAGCCTACTATGCTTTTGCTCGTCATCGCCGGCAGAAAAACATTCTCCAGCACGCTTAATTCGTCCAATAGATGGTAAAACTGAAAAACAAATCCCACCATTTTGTTGCGAAATTCGTTTATATCACCGTGTTGATTCTTTACACCAGTTCGCAGGATTTTGTGCAACACGCCAAACATCAGAATCCAATTCAGCAATTCACGGATCTGCGCCCCGGCAAACATCTTGGATAGATCCCGGCCCTCAAAGAACACAGAACCTTTATTGGGTCTGTCGAGGGCCCCCAAAATGTGCAGCAGTGTACTCTTACCGCTGCCGGAAGCCCCGATGATTGCTACAAATTCACCCTTTTTAACGTTCAAATTGACGCCTTTGAGCACCCGGACTTCGGTAGCACCCATCCGATAAGATTTATGAAGTCCTTCAGCTTTTAATATGAAATCGTCTTTACTCATAATCTATAATTGGCCAACCTGCAAAGTCTCCACTGGTTTTTTTCTTGCCGCCTGCAAGCTCGGTATAAGTGCGCCGATCAGGCACGCAACTATCGCCGAAACGACAATGATCGCCAGAATCTTAAACTCGACCTGGTTTGGAATATCGCCTATAGCATAAATCGTCCTGTCCCACAGTTGAAATCCAAAATGTTCAAAAAGCCAGTCTTCTATTGTGTTTATTTTCAGCAGGAAGATCCAGCCGGCCAATAAACCAAAGCCTGACCCGAGTATACCCACCATGAAGGCATAGCCTGAAAACAATTCGATAATATCGATGTTCGAAACACCTATGCTCTTCAGTATCCCGATGTCTTTACTCTTATGGCTGATAATCATATAAAAAACAACCAAAACAATAAAGACCGTCGTAATTCCTACAAAGCCGAACATGACGCTCATCTCCGTCTGTTCATTCTCCATTGGTGCGATGGACGCACGCCTGTATTGTTTCCAGCTTTGGACGGTGACCGTATCCAGCGAGTATGCTTGTATTTCGTCGGCCTTGTCCTGCCTGAATTTTTGCCACAATGACTGTACTTTTTCGCACCCGTCCTGGATTTTGACATCCGGCTTGAACCGTATGTGTAGTCGGGAAGCCCTTTTAGTTGATCCCGCCATACCGCAGAGCAGTTGAGCTTCCTCAAACGGCAAATAAATTATTGAGCCATCAACCCGCGGCAGGCCGGTGGTTGATTGGTCGCTAAAGTAAAAAGTTTTCGTGTTAACCATATCCGTACCCGCCTGGGCCAGGGCGCCCCTCGCGGTCAAAGGGAAGCAGCTTATCGAATAGGGTATCCGGGGCAGGTTGGCTACACTAAGATATCGGCTATTGGTGTCTTGAAGGAGCATAAAGTCACCCAAAACGCATCCGGCCAGATTCGCGTCGCTGGCAATCTCGAATGTTCCGGACACATCGTCCTTATGGTAATACAGGGTATCTCCGAAGCCGGTTGCCTGGCTATGCCTGACCGGATCGATCCCCATGATCTCAGCGATGTTGTCCTGATCTGAGCCTCTGCGTCTTTTTAGTGCAAAGCTTTTTATCGTCGGCGAAACGGCCTCGACAAAATCCTGCTGCTCTAATAACTTTACAAAATCTTCGTAGTACGCGAAACCAACCAACGATTCGGTCCCGACGACGCAGTCACCTGCGAAGCGATGATTTTTTTCTTTGAATTCATTTACAAGCCCCGCCATGACGGTCATCACCACGACAACGATAAAGACGCAAAGCGCGACCGCCAGCACCGCAAAATACGTGATTCGGCGTTTCAATAAATACCTGGTTGCGAGAATAATTTTGTACATAATTCCATCACATGGAATTTTTAAGACCTTTATTCAACCCGGGCTATTCGTATCGCAGGATATTAACGGGTTTTGTTCTTGCCGCGACGATGGCCGGTATCAGCGTTCCTATCGCTGCTGCTATAATTGCCAGCAATACAATACGCATGGCCCAGGGCCAGTTCACTTCGTTGGGTATTTTACTGAATAAATACACGCTGCTCTTCCAGAGCTTCAATCCGAATATTATCCTGATCCAGCCTTCAATCGTATTGATATTCCTTGTGATCACGTATCCAAGTACGGCTCCGATGCCCGAACCGACCGCCCCGACACAAGCGCCGAAACCGACGAAAACAAACGCTACCGAGCTGCTTGTCGCCCCGTAGCTTTTGATAATCGCGATATCCTTTTGCTTGAGCCTTACTATCATGTAAAATATGCAAAAGACCAGCAGAACAACGCCGAAGCTGACGACACCGAAGATCAACAGCAACACTCCCATTTGCTTCTCATACGCAGCAATATATTGACTTTGTAACTGTCTGGCTGTGTTTATATCTGTTGATGTCATCAGGTACGGATTAGCGTCAAGCTGTTCCTGAACAAAGGTGCGCCATACGCCGCGAATCACAGCCAAAGCAACATCCGTATCGGTATTATCCGCAAGCTTGATCAGAATCTGGCTGGCGACCGGTGATTCTTCATCAGGGTACAAGGTTCTGCGCAGCTTCTCGATCGGCAGATACACGTAGCTGCTGTCGAATTGATAGACTCCCGTTTCGACAATATCCGCAATGGCGAATCTCATGACCTGTCTCTTGAAATTCGGCCTTGAGCCGTCCTCAATGTTTTCTCCTGTCACGGTGCCTGTGGTCAGGGCAACGAACTCGCCGAGCATCTTCTCGGCGGCGGCGTAATCATACTCATCAGTCTGTTCGTCAGGTTCGCCCAGCACACCAATTCCTACAAATCCGCCGGTTTCTTCCGGAGAATCCGGGAAATTGAAAGATGGCTCACCTGCGGCTTTGCCCTGCCTGCGCAAAAACCGGGCAAATCCCGTCACTTTCGCTCTACCGGCCGGCTCAATCCCCCAGACTTGCACAGCCCGCACGTTGCCCCTGCCCAGATACAGTATACCGTAACCGGATATCATTGCCGTTGCCGCCTCGACTATTTCGGTTTGTTCGAGGCGCTCGATCAGCAGTGGGTATTTCGCAAATGTAGTCGGCGGACTCGACCGACTCAGAATGACGTCACCGACCGCCTCGACAGCCGCTCGTTCGAATGTATCGATGAAACCGGTAAACAGGCTTGCGACAACTATCAGCAGCGACACGGAAAGAGCGACTGCGGCAATACTTAAGAAAACGATTTTTCTCTTACGCAGATATCGCAGCCACAGGAATAATTTAAGCATAGTATTAGTCGCCAGTACTTAGTCGTCTATATAACCTCACGTTTTACGTGGTGTATTATGCGGGATTAAGTCCTAAGTTTTTGCAGGTCTTAGAAGAGGAAACAGCACCACGTCACGGATACTTTCAGCACCGGTAAGCACCATTATTAACCTGTCGATTCCGATTCCCAGTCCGCCGGCAGGAGGCATACCGTATTTCAGTGCCGCTATAAAATCGCTGTCCATAGTCGCCATTGTCTCTTCCTGTCCGCGAAGCTGGATATGGAAGTTTTCTTCCTGTACTGCCGGATCATTCAATTCGGTATAGGCGTTTGCCAGTTCCATCCTGCCGATAAATAATTCAAAACGTTCGGCGTATTTCGGATCGTCTTTCTTACGTTTCGTTAAGGGACACAACTGAGCCGGATAATCTATCACGAAAGTCGGATTGACAAGATTATTCTCAACTGTAGTCTCAAAAACTTCGTTTACAACTACCACATCGTCCATGTCCGCTTCGTCCAGTTCGAGCTGCCTGGCTTTTGCTCTGACGGTTTCTATGTCATCGATATCACAGCCGCCGTATTCTTTCAGCAGGTCTGCGTATTTAGCCCGCCGCCAGGGCCGGGCGAAATCAATCGTGAATTCGCCGAACTGGATTTGTTTTCCGCCGCCGTGTTTTTCCAGGCAAAGCGACACGACCTCTTCGGTCAGATCCATCATCACATTGTAATCAGCGTACGCCTGGTACACTTCTATCATGGTGAATTCCGGGTTGTGCTGTCGGCTGAGTCCTTCGTTGCGGAAATTCCGGTTTATCTCGAAGACTTTTTCCATTCCGCCGACGAGCAGTCTTTTTAAAAACAGCTCCGGTGAAATCCGAAGAAACAAATCCATATCCAGGCTGTTATGATGCGTGATAAAAGGTTTGGCCGCGGCTCCGCCGGCGATGGTTTGCATCATCGGCGTCTCAACTTCCAGGAAATCTCTGGATACGAGAAAATCGCGAATAGTGGTAACGATGGCGCTGCGTGTCTTGAATCGCTCCATCACTTCGGGATTGGCCCACAAGTCTACGTATCTCTGCCTGTAGCGCTGGTCAATATCCGCCAGACCGTGAAATTTCTCCGGAGGGGGCAGCAGGCATTTGCTCAGCAGAACGACCTCTTCGGTCCAGATTGTGATTTCACCTGTTTTGGTCTTGCCCAACTGGCCGGTGGCGCCGATGATATCGCCAAGCTCGAACAATTTAACTAATTGCCATTGCTCGGCCAGCAGCTTTTTGCTCAAGCCGATCTGAATGGTCCCGCTACGATCGCGCAACGTCATAAAAATCAGCTTGCCAATATCTCTAAGAAGCACGATCCTGCCGGCACACTTTGCCTTTTGTGTCGTGTCGCCATCTTTAAATCCGCTCTTGACATCTTCAGCCGGCTCGGCACCTTCGTATCTGCTGCCGTAAGGCTCGATGCCCAGCTCCTTAATCCGGGACAGCTTTTCCTGCCTTTGCCGCTCAAATTTACTTACATCTTCTGCCTTTGACAAATCAATATACCTATAAAAAAGGAAAAGTTATCGATACAGAAGTCAATTAACCAGATGCGCCTGGGCGAGAGTTTCATCCTGGATTAATTTGCTCTGAATTATCAACAGGCCGACCGCCAATTGCGGATCGACAGCGAGAGTATCTTCAATCGTACGCTTTTTATAGTCGTTGGTGCCGTTATGATTGGCTTTCACCAGCACGTCATTGTCCCTCTGGACTTCTATCATTTTTTTGAGTTCATCGCTTCTCAATTCGACCTCTACGTTCGGCGCAACGCCCCAATCTTTCCTGTCCAGTTTTTCCATTTCATCTCGGCTTTCAACCCTTTGACCGGAGGGTAGATGGTAGTACGCCATTGTATATTTTAACTGAGCGCCTCCGCCGAGATAGCCTGTTATCCCCTGCACACTGCCCTTGCCGTGAGTCCTGGTCCCTACCAGGATCGCTCTTTTATATTTCTCGTCCGCCAATGCCCCGGCGACAATTTCAGAAGCACTTGCCGAGTTGGAATTGATTAATATGACGAGCGGATAATTCGGATGTGTTCCCTTCTTATTGGCCGTTTCGTAGATTGGCATTCTACCGAAACCGGATTGTCTTTTGACTATCACACCTTCTTCGATGAACATGTCAACCACGGCAACAGCGCTGTCTAAAAGCCCGCCGGTATTGAATCGCAGGTCCAGAATCAGCCCCTTTAAGCCCCTATCCTCAAGGTTAAACAACACTTTTTCCAGGCCCGAAGCTGTTTCTGAGGAGAAACTGGTAAGGCGGACAAAGCCGATTTTGTTCTCCTCATCAATCATATACAGCCATTTACCTGCTTTGGACCTTTGCCAGCCGCGGATTGTCGAAACAACAATCGTGTCCCTGGTTATGGTAACATCGAACAGTTTGTCGTTAACTTTCTTGTCGTCACTTGAACGTCTTACTTTCAATTTCACTTTAGTTCCGGCCGGCCCCTTTATTTTTTTTGCAGCACAAAAGAGGGACATGTCCTTTGTTACGACCCCGTCTACCTCTTCTATTACGTCACCTGCATCAAGAATGGAATTGAATGCCGGAGTGTCGAGCAAAAGGCTCGATACCGTCAGCATTCCTTTTTGTTTCGAAATCTCGATTCCAATGCCCATAAACGCACTGGTCATCATCTGTTCGAAATCCTGCACCTGCCTGGGCCAGACGATTACCGTATAAGGGTCAAGGGTAGAGAGAGCTGCTTCTACGAATTGTGCGATAAGCACCGTCCGGGGCAAATTTATTGTTGATTTGTTCAGATCAAGAACATTGTCAAAAACATCTAAAAACTTTTTCTTATCGAGCCGTGCGAGTCCGCCTGAGGCGGATTTGGCTTCATCCAGCAGTTCTGTTAGACCATCCGACCAGGTCGCAAGCTTCTCGGGATCCAAAGTACCCTTTATTGCATCTAAGCTGCCTTGATCATCATTTTCTGAGTCCTCGTTAAGTCGGGATGATGTCGATATCACCTCTGCCAGCAATTTGCAGCGTTCAATCGCTTTAGTAGCCATTTTGTTGTAATTGGCAATGCTGACATATTGTGAATTCAGGAAATTAATCGCCCGAATAAACAGCTCTTTCTTAACACCATGAAAACGTTCCTGGCTGGTCTCACAGGGGCTATCCTCAAAAGCCAGTGCGATAGTGGCCTTATCCAGAAGCTGCTGGGCGTAATCCGAATATCCCTCATTATTTGGATCGATTACCGTCAGCCATCCGTAGCAATTTGTATATGCTTCGAGCCATTTGCCCTCAACCTCGTATTCGGCGGCTTTGTCTATCGCTTTTTGCGTCACTTTTTTTACAAACGTATCGGACAGGAGCTGCTTTTTTTGTGCCTCGTCTGCGAATTCGCCGGTTTTAGCAATAACCGAGAGTACCGAAGTTAGACGATCCTCTGAGTTTGCGTCATTCACGTCATTAGCCTCTGCCGGAGCCTGAAATTTTTCCAGCTCCGCCAGCGCCTCTGCGTATGCAACTTCTTTTGAAGATCGTCGTTGTTGACTCATACTCTTGTATTGGTCAACAACTTGCAACAACCGTGGAGCAGCCCTATCGAGTTGAGCCGGGTCGTCATTGCTGCTTTGTTTTATCAACTGATCGGCGGCATCGAATTGGCCCTCGTAAATCAGCTTGCAAGCTTGGCTGATAATACCGGATTCAACTGATAGAGATTCGGCAGCTTCGCTTGTATAGGCGGCTGACGACAATACTATTGTTACCAGCCAGAACAGTCGTATCAAATTGTGTATCATGTGTCTCTTGTCTTGCATTTTGTATAAACCTAAAATTTAAATGTTAAAATCCGGAACAATTTATAAACTCTAATGCTTTTGAGCGTCAAATCACCTTTTTTTATGCGATTTTAATGACGTTCATCCGGCATTGCTTCGGATTCCGTTGTTCCTGCCTCCTGCTTTTCATTTACACTCGGCCGCCTTGCCGGCACAACCAAGAACGTGCAGTTTGTGCTTGACCATTTGTTTGATAGCATCTCTGCCCGGTCCGAGGTACTTACGTGGATCAAATTCGGCGGGTTTTTCTGCGAATACCTGCCTGATTTTAGCGGTGAGGGCAAGTCGCAAGTCCGTATCGATGTTTACCTTGCAGACGGCCATCTTTGCTGCCTCGCTAACGGCGTCTTCCGGAACGCCCATCGCGTTCGGCATATTGCCGCCATACTTGTTAATCAGATCCACGAACTCCTTCAGCACACTGCTCGAACCGTGCATCACCAGTGGAAATCCGGGCAGCTTGTCGGCGATCTTCTGGATCACGTCGAAAGCCAGCTTCGGCTCTTTCTTGAACTTGTAGGCCCCGTGGCTGGTGCCGATCGCCACGGCTAAAGAATCGACGCCGCTTTTCGCGACAAACTCCTCAACCTGATCGGGGTCGGCTAAATGTTGGGCGATATCGTCGTGAGCTACACCGACAACATCCTCTTCGATTCCGCCCAATTGGCCTAACTCAGCCTCGACGACCACACCCCTGGCGTGTGCATACTTGACTACCTCCTTGGTAATCGCAATATTTTCCTCTAAAGGCTTACTCGATGCGTCTATCATCACCGATGTAAAACCGTCGTCGACGAATTGCTTGCAGGTCTCGAATGTATCGCCGTGGTCGAGGTTTATCGCGACGGGGATATCCGGATTTTCCTCAACGACTACATTAATAATTGCTTTGAGATAACTGTTTTTTGCATATTCGCGAGCCCCCCTGGAGATCTGCAGAATCACCGGGGCCTTTTCTTCGGCCACGGCGTCAATTATGCCCTGCGTGATTTCCATATTATTCACATTGAACGCACCAATCGCATAGCCATTCTTGTAAGCCATCTCAAACATCTTTTTAGTATTCACCAATGCCATTCTATTCTCCTTAAAATTCAATCTTCTACCGGACTTCCGCAAAACCTTAACCAGGCGTAGCCGGTGCTAAAAAGCTCAGTTATGCCGTCTGGCTAAGTTGAAGCCGGGCATACTTTGAAAAGGAAAAATGTCGCTGGTTTTTCCCTCTTCAAATAACAACGGACCTTAAATAAAGATCCAATCCGATTATTTGAGGAAATCAACAAAACGGATTTCCGTTAATAATATATGTTCCACTTAAATTATGCAAGTCTTTTCATACCCTGACAATCAACCGTCAATAGCCTGCCGAGCCTCCTAATCCAATGTATCTACTCTCTCCAATCGCCAGTCCCGGTACGCCCTGGGGCCATAGACTAAAGACAATAGACTGTTTGTCCAGCGATTCATCCGCACTAAACGTCAGGCCCCAGTAAAGCCTGTGGTACTGACGAATCAGCGTTATATCACTTCGTACTATTTCTCCGAAGTCAAAATCAATTTGCTGCGAATAAACCACGGTATATCGCGGATCGAGTACGTACGTAACCGCGAAAGTAAATGCGTTTGAGCCATATTCGCCATAACCGTTATCAAGACGCCTTAAATATCTGCTTCCTATATAATACTGTAAATTGGGCCATCTCAGGTGCGAGAAACCCACATTAAATTGCTGCACGACCCCGCTTTGCATGTCAAAATTCATATCGGACAATACAGCCGTAGTGTCGCTCAAAAGCCAGCTATAATCAGCTCCGAAATAATTACGTCTCGGACCAAATAAATCAGTGCCGCGCCTGTCTTGCTGTGGAATCACCCGGCTAACCGTATTTATCGTCGGAATAAACGGCTTATTCCAGATAAATCTATCCGGCCCAGCCGAATCGTCACCGGGATTATTGACCCACGTTAAGTCCATATTCAGTCGCATCCAGTCAACACTTCGTTGTTTCTCATCTAAACCGCGTTTCGTTTGCAGCCGCTGTGAGATTCCTACGTTCAAAGTATTCCTCTGTTCGATAAGCGATTCGTTTTGAGTATAAGCGACAGCGGTCAAATACGGCGTTATTAAGTGCCGCATCTGGTTCAAATCCCAGAGTTCCGATTTGACATTGGGATAAACCTTCCAGTATGGTTGTATTGAAGCACGAATTCCGGTTTCGCCAAACCAGGCATTCTCTTGCCCCTCGGCCATTGAGCCGTCAAGCTCTCTGTAGAAGCCTAATCCGTCTTCATAAGCTACGGTCCCGGCCACAAAAGGCACGATTTTCGCCTTGCCTACGGTCATCGGCATATCAACTTCGTTTCGCGTCGTCGCAAATGAAAAGTACTCATCCGAACCGGGATTATTATTGGATGATGCGTAAAGTTGACGAAACCTGCTGACCTGAGTATCACTGTAGAACGTCAGCTTGTCGTCGAAAAACGACTGGCCTGTCCAGTGGAATTCGGTACTGGGCAATTCTTCCAGTTCATTCGTGAAATCGTTTATTCGGACTTTTCCTAATAAAGAAAGGCCCCAGTTGTCCTCGATACGCTTCAAATAAATGAGCGTTTCCTGTTCCTTGCCGACGTAAAACTCGCTACGATAAAAACTCTCTAAGAAGTTCTCATCGGACTCATAGCTGGTCTCGGCGGTAAGCTGCCAGTTGTAGGGCAGGAACTGCCTGTGCTGCCAGTGGAAGCGTCCGCGCAGTTCGCGTTCCGGCTCAAGATTTCTGCGGCTGTCGTGCCTTCCGAGCCGATCCTCGCCGGTATCGTGAATCATATAACCTAAAAGTCTGCCGAAATAGTCCTCTCCTGTGTATTCTGTTTCTATTCCGCCGCCGAAGCCGTGTTTGCTATAATAGTCCAGCGCTAAGGTGCTGTTCGTACCTTCCGGCTCCTGCAAGCCTAACAGCCGGGCCAGGTACCATCGCGTCTCAATCAACGATCCCCAGATGCTGTCATAGCCGAGACGGACGCTTTTAATCGGAAGATCGGGCCTTTGTAGATTACTACGCACGTAAGGCCAGTAGAAGATCGTTTTATCGTACATCTTAAAACGCACATCATGCATCTTTGCGTCGTAACTGCTTTTGGAAACTTCTCCCTGCTCTTCGTCGGTAGTGGTCGTATCAGTGATTGTTACATTCGAAGCGTTAAACGAGATCTGAGGCAGGTAAAACTCGCTGGTCGTCAAAGTGATGTCATCGGCTGCGAATTCATTTTCCGCTGTCTGCCTGAGTTTTGCCGCTCGCAGGTAAATCGGGATCCCTTCGCGTGTGTCGAAATTCCTCATTACTACATTTACTGCAATCAATTTTTGTCTTTGAAAGTCGTAGTATATCTCATCGGCCCGAATCGTTCGCTGCCCTTTGGTCAGCACAGTGTCGCCAGACATATAGATTGCCTGCATAGCGGTCGGCATACTTTCCGTACTTCTTTTGCCTTCGTCCGCCGGGGCTTGTTCCTCAGATAAAAATATAACCGCATTGTCGGCCTGCAATTCCAGCAGCCCGCCCTTTTCATCCTGTTTCTGGCTGAGATAGAACCTGCCAATAACCGTTCCAATGTTCTCCTTATACTCGACCTTTGTAGCTTCTCCGACGGGCGACAAAACAGGCAGATACTCAAAGCCCGGCTTCTTTACCTGCGACTCGGCAGCTTCCTGCCCCGGTTCTTTCAGCGTTATTGTCTCTACCTGCAATTCAATCTCCCGTGGCTCGGCCTCGGCGATCGCCGGCTCTATCCCGGCTGCTTGCAGCGACTCAAAGGCCTCTCTGTAAAGCTCCAATCCGCGAGGATCTCCAATCTTCCTACTGTCCGCATTTATGAATATCTCGCCGGTGACATCGAATTGGACCACCATTATGCGACCCGGCTCAATCACTGTTTGGCTCAAGTCGGTTGTTGTGGCGCCTTCAGGCTTTTTGGCCGAGACATTGCCTTGTAAATAGACCGTCGCTTCGTAATCAATCCGAGTGCCGGAGGCCGGCTGAGTTATTCCGCTTCCTGGAATTCCCGTAGAGTTAGGGCCCAGCCATACTACCGCTCTGTCGGCGGAGAATTGATGAGCTCCGATTGACAGGGAAAATCCACTCTGGAAAACGAGCACGTGGTCAACGGGGGATAAACGGTAGCTAATCAGCTCTTGCCCCTGCATGTGCAGATCCTGTCCGGCAAAGGCCGCGGCTTTGTCGCCTTGGGCAGTCCATCCCGATCTTGGCGGCATCAACACCAAAACCGATAGAACCAAAATAGGTAGTATGTTCTTTCGTATACTCATCTGCCAATATTGCTGGCGTCGTCGGCTTATCGTGCCGGACGTATCGCGCATTAACGCTTGACGAGATTATAGCCTGCTATCCCGGCAAATCCAGCAAAAAGCTCTGCTGTTGTCCTGATGACTTGATTTATCTGCGAGTTTGCTGTAAAAGATGGCCCATGACAAAGAAAGAATATTCGCAATATCAGAAATCAGTGATATCGGGGTATTACAACAATCTTGATACGATAATGCTCCAGAAGCTCGGCGAGCTTGTGACCGAACTTTACCTGGCTGACACGCAGGCCAAAAAGGACCGGCTATGGCAGAGAACCCACAAGGCAATGCTAAAGTTGAAAATCCCGCCGGTCATCATAGACCATATCATGAAAAAACAGGATGTAGAAATATTAGCTAAAAATCTCCAGGACTGGCAGGGCGGGAAAAACAAGAGAAAAACGAAATAGCAATATCTCGCTTTTTACTTTACGGCCTTCAGCTTCGTTTGATCATTGCTGTGGACAGAGACGGAGGGAGAAAAATATTTTCCTTATACCAAAAGCTTTGCGGAGAGCGTCTGAATTGGTAGAGGGCAGGTTGTAGACGCGATATTCGAGTTGTTTATGTTAAGGTAGGTGCGCATTCGTTCTGCGCTTGCGAGATTGAAAGGGATGAAGAATGGATAAACAGAGAACACAAACAAGAATAGACAGGCGTGGCTTTTTACATTCGGCAGCAGCGGCGACAGCGGGATTGGCATTCTCGCCGATGGTTCTGGGCCGGACAGGCACTGGTAAGAAGCCGGATGATATCAATGTGGCCTTGCTCGGCGTCGGTGAACAGGGGCAGGTTCTGATGAGCGCGTGCCTGAAGATTCCGGGGATTCGCATTAAGGCAGTCTGCGATATCTGGAAGTCATACAATCAAAAACGAGTCTCACGCGTGCTTGGGAAATACCGCCACGAGCACAATACTTATGTGGACCACAAGGAAATGCTCGACAAGGAGAAAGACCTCGACGCCGTCATCATCGCCACGCCTGATTTTTGGCACGCCGAGCATACTGTTGATTGCCTTAACGCCGGCCTGCATGTCTACTGCGAAAAGGAGATGTCCAATACGCTCGAAGGCGCTCGCAAGATGGTTCTGACCGCGAAGAGGACTGGCAAGCTGCTGCAAATCGGCCATCAGCGGCGCAGCAATCCGCGATATGTATTCTGCTACGAGAACCTTATAAAAGGTGCGAAGCTGCTGGGACAGATAACCGCAGTCAACGGACAGTGGAATCGCAGAGCGAGTGAACCGCTCGGCTGGCCGAAAAACAGCCCTATTGACCAGGCGACTCTCGAAAAATACGGCTACACGTCGATGCAGCAATTCAAAAACTGGCGGTGGTACAGGGGATTTGGAGGCGGACCTATGGTCGATTTAGGCTCGCACCAGATCGACATTTACAACTGGTTTCTTCAGGCGAATCCCAAGTCCGTCATGGCGAGCGGACGAACGAACTTCTACGATCGCAAGACACACGAATGGCCCGACACGGTGATGGCGGTCTATGAGTATGAAACGGCCCGGGGCAGTGTCACCGCGTTCTATCAGACGGTGAGCAGCAGCGGCAGCGGCGGATATTTCGAGAACTTCATGGGCAGCGAAGGTTCTCTTATTATTTCTGAGAGCGGTAACAGATGCGAAATCTACCGTGACGAAAGGATAGCGCCTAAGTGGGACAAGTGGATCAAAGGCGGCCTATTGTATAAGCAGTGCGATTGCGAGATAGACTACATTGAAAAGGCCAGGCAAGAGTGTGTCGAAAAGTGCGGGTGTCCGCAGATTGTGGAAAGGAAGACCGGGGCCGTCCTGGATGTTCGTGAGTCGCCGCCGCCACCGAAGTATGATCTGCCGGTGGCAATGAATAAGAAACCTCACCAAATGCATCTGGAGAACTTTTTCGACGCTATCGACAGCGGCCCAAGGGTAGAACTCACTTGCCCTGCAGAGGTGGGGTATGAGACGGCGGTAGCCGTGCTGAAGGTCAACGAAGCTGCGGAGGTCGGCCAAAAACTCACCTTCAAGCCGGATGAATTCAAAGCTTAACGCAACCGCGCATAAAGTGCCGGGCCGGTGTTTTCGTTAGCCGAAGTTGTAGTATTTTTTGACCGGTTCGGTGACCTGCCAGGTACACTTAAGCTCTTCGGGGAATACCACGAGGTCGCCGGGGCCGAAGCTTACCGAATCGTTGCCGTCCGTGACTGTTACTTTGCCTTCTATCAGAAGACAGGTTTCCTTTTCAGTGTATTCCCAGTCGAAGGTGCTGGCTTGGCATTTCCAGGTGGGCCAGGCCTTGCAGACGGCAGTCTCTTCATCCGACGGCTTTTTGACAATTACATCTTTTATAGTAGGCATATTGTATTGCTCCTTTGACTATTGCCGGTTCAGGTTGTATTATTGACTATTGAGATAAGTCGACGTCCAACCAGTGAAGACATTAAAAACAATAGTAAGTAATAAATCGGAAATAGTAAATAACAAATGTTAGCCAGACTGCACAGTGTGACGCTTGACGGAATCGAGGGAGTGATTTGCGAGGTTGAAGTAGACGTTGGCCGGGGCGGGTTTGAGAAGTCCGTCATTGTCGGCCTTCCCGATGCCGCCGTGAAGGAGAGCATCGAGCGGGTCAGAAGCGCCATCGTCAATAGCGGCTACAGGCATCCGAAAACCAAGTCACTGATAAACCTGGCGCCTGCGGCGGTGAAAAAAGCGGGGCCGGCCTTCGATTTACCTATTGCTTTGGGCATGCTCATCGCCCAGAACGTCCTGGCCAGCTCGATTCTGCATGAGACGATTATCGTCGGCGAACTGGCCCTGGACGGCAGGGTCAGACCGGTCAACGGCGTTTTGAGTATGGCGATGAGCGCCGCGGCCGAAGGTTTCAGCCGGATGCTCGTGCCTCTGGATAACGCACAGGAAGCCGCGGTCGTTCAGGACATCGAAGTCTATGCTGTTGGCTCGCTCGCCCAGGCGGTCGGATTTCTTTCGGGGCAGTTGCCGCTGGAGGCGACCAACGTCGATATCGACGAGCTTTTTAACGTCTCGGCAAACTATGACGTTGATTTTGCGGATGTCAAAGGTCAGGAAAGCGTCAAGCGGGCGCTGACCATTGCCGCCGCTGGCGGACACAATATCATGATGATAGGCCCGCCCGGCGCGGGAAAGACCATGCTCTCCCAAAGACTGGCGACGATTCTGCCGCCACTGAACCTGGAGCAGTCTCTTGAGACGACCCGCGTGTACTCCTCGGTGGGATTGCTGGGCAGGAATCAGGCCTTGATGGCGACTCGTCCCGTGCGAACGCCTCACCACTCGGCAAGCGGTCCGGCCCTGGTCGGCGGCGGGCCGATGCCCCGGCCGGGAGAACTGTCATTAGCTCATTTCGGGATATTGTTTCTCGACGAATTTGTCGAATTTCCGCGCCACGTCCTGGAAATGATTCGCCAGCCGCTGGAGGACGGTTTCGTCATAGTCTCGCGCGCGAAAAAGACGGTCCGGTTTCCCGCCCAGTTCATGCTCGTCGCGGCGATGAATCCGTGCCCCTGCGGCTATTTCGGCAGCGACGCCAGGCGGTGCAAATGCACGCCGGGCCAGATCAGGCGATATTTCTCGAAGGTTTCGGGACCCCTGGTGGACAGGATTGATATTCACATCGACGTACCGGCGATAAGTTTCAGGAAGCTACGCTCGAAGTCAGGCCAGCTCGACTCGGCGATAATGCGTTCCGACGTTGTCCGGGCCGCGGCTGTCCAGGCCGAGCGCTTCGGCGATGGGAAGACTCATACCAACTCCAGAATGAGCCACAAGCAGGTGGAGAAATTCTGCAAGCTCGACTCGGCGGGCGAAATGATGCTCAAGCAGGCGATGCAGGAATTCGGCCTCAGCGCCCGCGCCCACGACAAAATCTGCAAACTCGCCCGCACAATAGCTGACCTGGCCGGCAAACGTGACATCGCCGCCGAACATATCGCAGAAGCTATCAGCTATCGCAAGTTAGACCGCAAGCTGTAAATACCATAACACAACTCAGACACGGGTTTTTAGGCAGACAAATGGGCTTTATAATGAAAAGGAAATTGAGTTTTAACCCAAAGATGTACCTGACACCTTTAATTCTCCGAACTACCGAAAACCTTTCCAATAGTTTAACCATTGAATCGCAGAAAAAGTAACCGCTCCGGTTCACTGATTTGTTACGCGGTGTTAGCTCTGGTCATGGTGATTCGCCTTGGTCGTGAGCGTAACATCTAAAAACATCCGTCAATCCAGCAGCTTCATTCATAATCTTAACGGCTTGCTGTGCTGGTATGTGTTTTGTCAGATTCAAGTGATAAAAAGTCACGAAGGCGGTTAGCGAATCGGACCATGAGACTTTCTCCGCTGGTCCGACGATGCCAATACATGGCTTAGGTGGCCCTCCCGCAAACATCTTCGTGGAGAATTCACGCGGGGGATCTCCAAAGAACATCCTGCTCGCGAATGCACCATCGCACGTTGAGAATGTAGTGAGAAACAGGCAATAGCCGGAGGGCCCGACATAGCCAGTGGCTTTGCCAAGGGCTAGCAGCATGATTCTGAGTCCATCCCAAGGGACAAACTCGTCGTTGGTCAATGCTAGTCCATTTTCGTTTCCATGCGCGGAAAAATGCAAATGAGGAATTGCTAGAACTTTTCGGTCACCCCGTTGCTGTCGAGACTTCGTCGTTTTGCAAATGCTTGCGAAGCACTCTCCCAGTGTCTTTACGTCTTTCACACGATAATAATCTGACGTTATTTCGGCCAAGCGCAAGGCGGTGCAAAGTGCCTCACCTTCAGATCGCCCATCACGAATATCGTCTAGTGAAGGCGACTCAATCACGAACACCGTTGGATCGAGAATAGGCTCCATGTTGACCGACCCTTACCCATAGGGCTTTTCTGCCGAACGCTCAGCATCAGCGGCGGCGCACAGCGCCGTCCGCTGCATGTAGTTGTTAAACATATGTTATCGTTGAAACACGTGACGATCTCTAACTGAAAGCTTTTTGTCCTTAATCTTTCTTACATACTCTTCGATTTCTTTCCAGTTGATTGTTTCAAGGTCGTTATTTTTGGGTATTCTAATTGTGACTGAGTCTTGGCTTTGATCTGGTTCATCAACATCACTTAACAGCAACCAATAGGCCTTGTTTGCTCCTGCAACAAATTTTACAAGCATAACTACCTGCAGTTTATCCCACAAATAATTGTACGTAGACGTTTTCAAATTGATGGTTTCGTATTCATGTTCATCCGATGTTTGTGAAGATTTTAGTTGAATCAGTAATTCCATAGCAGTGGCGTTCTGATCTTCAAAAATGTCAACCTTGAGATCCACCCCATAATCGTTTTCTGGTTTCTCACATACCCAGTTGCTTGGTAAATGGCTGATGAAATATCTTTTGGATAGTTCTTCAAGTTGGTGAGTGTTTGGTCTTTTTGGATATGAAGTGGCCATTTGTGTTTTTCTCCTGTTTAACAATGTATATATGGTTTCCGTATAAGATGCCAAGCTTCCCGTCCTTCGAAGAAAATCTATCAGACTTCGAACACCTTGGCCTCTATCGTTCAGAGCATTGTGTATAGACCATGTGTCTATCTCAGACTCCATCCCCGTTAGTGTCCCGCAAGCGGTGGGCACGCCGGAGAACCTTCACTCATGACTCCAAACGTCAGGGTACGACCGCTATTGTTAGTTTACATACCAAGGGCCGGATTTTCAACTTAAAAATTCTGCGACAAGCGAAATGCGACAATGACGTGAAAAAGATCGCAGATGGTATTTCTGAGAAAAACGGGAAGAAAGATAGTTGCGTGTGCAACCGGATTGTCAATTAGACCGGTAGTGGTGAGAAAACGAAAGGGGCAAGCCCATGAGCTTGCCCCTAACTTCGACATTTGCTATTCGTTATTCAATATTCGAAAATCTTTTTTTGTTTACACCGGATAGACTGGCAACTGCTCTCTGAGCAGCTCGGTAATGTTCTTGCCGTCCTTGATGGTCCCTTCCGAAGTTTCGCGGAAGATGGTCTGCAGCTCGTCGAAGTCGGTCGTCTTGAGGTCCGCCAGGCTCTTCTTTTTGCCCTTGGCGCCCTTCGTGTTGGCATCGACGAACTTGGCCATCGTATCACTGGCCATCTCGCGGATAAGCTGCCAGAGTTCCTTGCCGTCGCTTGCCGCGACCGCACGGCCCAGGGCGAGTGACATCGAGAGGATGGCGTTCATACCCAGAACACCTTTTCGCTGCATCGCGTGTATCTTCTCTTCCTTCGAGGCGTTCTTTGGAATCCTGCCGGCGCTGATGGCCTGCTCCAGTTCGAGGGCCAGCAGCTCCTTGTCCGTATCGAGCAGTGAGCCAAGCTTCATGAGCTTTCTGCCGACGAACGCTTTAGCCAATACGCTCTCGATGTGCTTGACGGCGTCCATACAGCCCTTACCGTCGTAACGTTTGGATTTTTTCCAGAGTGCCATCAGTTTATCGTCGTTCTTGGACTTGACCGTCTGGAGCACAACGTCCTTGTTGAACCGGAATGTGCCGTCGCCGGCGTCCTTGAACAGATCGGCGTATTTCTTGGTTGTTTCCGAAGGCTCGATGATGCTGTCCACATAGTGGATGGCCTCGTCGACACCTGCCGAGGTTCCGAGAGGTGTCGAGCCCTTGAAGCGAATGATTCCCGTCTTGCCCAGGAACAGGGTTGCCGCCGCAGAGGGGATACCTGCGTTGGTCGCTTCTTCGGTGCCGCTGACAGATTCGATAGCCAGCAACTTGATAAGCAGACTGGCGATATCGATCTCGCCTGCGTCCGGCATGATACTGATGTCCTCTTTGCCCGTGAGGATTCGTACCAGCTCCTTGACGTTCTCCTCGACCTCTTTGCGCTCTTTGTCGGTGAAATCCCGCTGGGAAGCTTTTGCCAGAGCGAGGATTTCCATGACCCGGCCGTACTTCTGAAGTCTTTCCGTGTTGGCTCCGCCGCCGGCCTTGAGGCCCAGGGCGTTCATCGCCGTGGCGATTTCCGCCTCGAACGGGTCGTTCGGCGACTTGGACCGGTGCGAGACGACAAGATCGGCTCCGTAGGCCAGCGAAGTCAGCATCGCCAGCACCGTTTCCGAGAGCGTGCCGATCTGGTTGGCCTTTATCAGGGTGGCGTTGATCTCGCCGTTCTTTGCACAGGCTTCAATGTTCGAGTCCTTGGTGGTGACAAGGTCATCGCCGATGATGAAGGTCTTGTCGCCCAGCTCTTTCATCAGGTTCTTCCAGCCTTCGTGGTCGAGTTCGCCGAAGCCGTCTTCGATTGACAGGATCGGCACATCGTCTTCCATGGCCTGCTTGTAGAGTTCGAGAATTTCGTCCCGGCTCATATCCAGCTTGCTCTTGTCACGCCAGAAACGATACATGCCGACCGAGTCTTTCTGACCGGTCTCTTCGCGGTATAAGTTCTCGAGTTCCGAGGCCGCCGGGTCAAGGGCAATCGCCACATCGACGCCGGGGACGTATTCGCAATCCATAATCGCCTGCTTCATCATCCGCCACATTCGTTGTTCAGGAACTTTGTCCTGTGGCTCTTTATCGATATAAGGCGCGATACCGCCTTCAAGACCAACACCCATGACCTTTGCGCCCGGTGCCGACTCGATAATCTCTTTGAGGCGGTTCTGGAGCTTTACGGTCATTTCCTGGGCGCCTTCGTATGTCTTTGCCGAGAGCGGCATGAACATGCTTTCCTGCATGGAAATGTTGCTTTCGGGATACTCTTTCTCGGTGTGCCGGCCGCCCATCGCGCAGTTACGATACTGCCACGGGGCCGTGACCTTTGTGCCGTCTTTGAGGGTGACGGTTTGGATTCTGGAGGTCAGCAGGCGTTTCTTGACCTCTGCGACGCGAGCAAACCATTTTTCGCCGCCGCCGGCTGCCTCTGCGGCCCTTGCCGCGGCCTCAGCGGCTGTCTGTTCTCTCATGCGGAATTCTTTGAGTTTGCCGGGGTCGGCCAGCAAGCGGTCCAAAAGACCTACGCAGCCCGGAGCTAAGAAGAACCGGCCGATGTAAATGAGGATATCGCCGGTCTCGCCTCCGACGAGCAGTCCTCCGCCGATGCCGATAGCGGCAATTGGCAGAAAGATCGTAGCGAGCCACTGGCTCCAGATCGGCGCCGATGCCGCTACCGCCAGGTTGTACGGGGCGTCCGGAGCATAATTGCCGCCTTCTTTCTTGACGCCGTAAAACTTGCCCCATGGAATCAGCAGGAACATTTTGGCGTACCAGCCGAATTTGCCGCCGCCCTGAACGACAGCATCGGCCTTTTCCTGGGAGTCCTGGTTCAACGCCGTTAGCTTCGTGGCGGTTAAAAAGTGCCCCATCTCGTGAATGGCGATGCCAATATGCCAGGACAGGTAAAGAATAATGACCGAAACAACCGTTTCCCAGCTAAAAAACATGAATTTCAGCACTTCGAGCTTGATATTGGTATCCGGGTCGGCCGCAGCAATTGCCAATGCCGCTGCGGGCAGACTCAGCACCGAAGAAATGAACGCGGCGTGGAACGAAACCAGCTTATGGTTCGCAATGACCCAGCCGCGCTCCAAATATCCGGCAGGGGCCGAATTGCCTTGTTTATTGCTCGTTGTTTTTGCTTGCATCATTTTAGTCATGCTACATTACTCCTTATTCGGTATTTTTCGAAATTCCAAGTGAATCCATCCGGCCAAATCGCCGGGTTGCCCCAAGTTTAGTCAAATCTTCCGAATTTTACAGCAAATTCTGGAAATTTTTACAGCATATATTGCTCTGGACACCCTTTCTGTTATCTTAAATTACCGGCAATTTCCTTCATGACCAATACTTTCAGGTTCTACACAAATCGATTAGGAATGGCTGAAAGAGGAGAAAACTGCTGGAACTTTGCAAAACCAGAAGGCTGTCCGGAGACTATTCTTGCATCAATTACCTTTTTCAATTATGTCTGTTTCCAATTCTTTCATTAAATGAATTTTCGGAATTCTGCCATAAATATTCAAGTGTGTCAATAAAAATTAGGATGGGTATCTATGGGCAAAGCCCGTGGGTATATCCTTAATATGGCAGGCCCAGGTGTTTGTATCCACTGAGCCGATAGATTATTATAATAGGAATTAATCTCGACGGCTCGCGAATACGATATGAATAAGTCGCCGGGAGTAAACAGAAAACGTTTGGTCTAAGGAGTATTTATGAATGAGAAATACGAGAAAACTGAGGATGAAATCGGTGATCTTAAGCAGGCGCTGGAACATTTCGAGCAGGAAAAGGAGCGGGTCAGGGCGATAATCGGCAAAATCGGGGGCGTGCCGCAATTTCGTACGAAATTGATTAATGTCTTATTTATCATAATTATTATCGTGGCCGGCGGGATTTCCATCATCGCAGGAGATAGATTGCGCCTTTTAATGATTGAGCTGACAACGGTTATGCTGTCGGTAAAAATCATATATATGATACACATCCAGATGCGCGTTAATCACTTCAAATTCTGGATACTTTCGGCGATCGAATGGCGAATCAACGAAATGACGGTTCAGATAAAACAGCTCATCAATAAATAGTTTTACAAAAGCACGAACCTTTATTAGCCGATATTACCCGGCAGATGAAGTTACTTTGGGTCCCGCCGAAGCGTTCAGCGGGGTCAATAGATTACAAAAAGGTGTTCGGCTATGTTTTCTTGCTCAACTTGGCCCGGACTTATGCCGATAAAATATCAATAGTATTATGTGTTTTTAGATAAAGGAGATTGTAATGGGGATTCAAGATTGGTCTGAAGATATTATTCTCGTGGACTTGCCCCAGGAGCCGGAAATGGGAGATGATCTCAAGGCGGTAACCGAAATGGTACGCGATAGAGGCGATTGCGAGGTCGTCGTTGACTTTTCGAGCGTCGATATCATCACTTCTTCCAGTATATCGAAGCTCCTGAAGCTGCGAAAATTGCTGTCTGATTGCGGGCATCGGCTCGTTTTCTGCAGTGTGGCCGCGGCGACCAGAGGGATTTTTACGGTAACCGGCCTTGATGGAATTTTTGAGTTCGCCGACGATAAATTCGTCGCCCTGGCAAGTTTGCAGATGGTTAGCTAATTATGGATGAAGAAATTCTGCGGCAAATTGAGCAGATAATAGGTTACGAATTTTCCGACAAGAATCTTTTAGTCAAAGCATTCACTCATTCCTCTGCAGTCGATAATCGCCTGCTGAGCAATGAAAGGCTTGAATTCTTCGGCGACTCAGTCTTAGCGGTCGTCATTTGCCAGGCCCTATTCGATAATTTCACGGATTATCTTGAGGGCGACCTGACAAAAATCAAGAGTAAGCTTGTTTCTCGCGAGACCTGCGCTCAAATCTCCGGGCAGCTCGGCCTGCAAAAATTCCTGAAAGTCGGCAAGGGCATGGTCTCGAATCGTGCCCTTTCGGGTTCTTTAGCGGCGGGTGTTTTGGAGACGATTATTGCCGCGATACATATCGACGGCGGTTTTGAGGCCGCCCACGATTTTATTTTGAGGATTTACGGCTCGTTGATTGAGCAGTCCGACGCCGAGCAGGATCATGGCAACTTCAAGTCCCTGCTCCAGCAGTATTCCCAGGAGCAGTTTAACGCTACGCCTTCGTACATGCTGCTCGACGAAAAAGGGCCCGACCACAATAAATGTTTCGAGCTGGAGGTGGTTATCTCCGACCGCCATTTTCCAAGCGCCTGGGGTTCGAACAAAAAAGAAGCCGAGCAAAAAGCCGCTTACAACGCCCTGGTGGAATTAGAAGTCCTCGAAAAAACCGCCGAAAATCCCACTGAATAATCCGCAACTTTCATATTTTTTTTCAATCAGGCCTTTTTTCTTTAAAGGCAGCAGTATCATCCAATTCAATCGCGGCCTCTTGTCGATGCAGGTGGTTTCTACGCATGAATCCCTTAACGTCCCGCAATTCGGTAAACATCCCCAATAATCCCCCTTGTAGTCCTCTGACTCTACATCATTCTAGTGCCCTGTAAAGATTAAATATTTGGGTAGAGCGAACGTAATTTTCGTCTGGCATCTTCTACTTTGAATTGCCAGTTTACACCTCTTTGTTTTTCATTGGAATTCGTAG
>Ga0307433_1000604_pt1 | contig 25925 bp, 19 predicted proteins | sample SalMarWE160210MG_FD_202166 | JGI IMG/M metagenome (GOLD analysis project Ga0307433, IMG submission 202166) | Salt marsh sediment microbial communities from the Plum Island Ecosystem LTER, Massachusetts, United States - WE1603-210 | ecosystem: Environmental > Aquatic > Marine > Intertidal zone >... | reverse complement strand
ATCGCTCTGCACGCTCCGGTCCTTACAGCAGTGTGGCACGGAGCAAGGCACCTCCCAATCAATGGAGCGGCGGAGCGGGGGGAGCAAGGAGCAGGTCAACTTGAGGGAAATGCTTCGCAGACAATTCTGTAGTCTCTGCTCTGCACGCACCGTTCTCCGCTCTGCACGCTCCGGTCCCTACAGCAGTATGGCACGGAGCAAGGCACTTCCCAATCAATGGAGCGGCGGAGCGGGGGGAGCAAGGAGCAGGTCAACTTGAGGGAAATGCTTCGCAGCCAACAAAACGATGTTTTGTTACCTCTAAAAAGCATCACCCTTTCGAGTTCTTAACATTCGGAGTCAAGTAGCGATTGTGGACAGTATTTGTAACCCAAACATAAGCTGGTGGTTAGCATATGCCGCATTGTAAGCTAATTATCTGGGGTGGGATGGCAATAGTGGACACCAAACCATTCATGTTGCCACCAGACCTGCATAGTATTTCCTTGCATAAGCTACAGGCGACAGGTAACCCAGCTTAGCCTGTAACCTTTGCCGGTTATAGAATATCTCAATGTATTCTGTAATGTCTTCAATCGCTTCCCGCCTGGTACAATAATGGCGGTGATTAATCAGTTCTTGTTTTATTATTCCCCAGAAGCTCTCCATAGGCGCGTTATCGTAACAGTTCCCCTTCCCGCTCATCGATACCTTTAGTCCGGACCGGTCCATGAGCTTTCTGTACTCGTGGGAGCAGTACTGGCTGCCCCGGTCAGAGTGGTGAATCAGCCCCTGAGCCGGGCGTTTAGCAGCTACAGCCTTAAACAGAGATTGGCTGACCAGATTCCTGGTCAACCAATCTCCCATCGCATAGCCCACGATATTGCCGCTAAAGAGGTCTTTGTGGCCGGCGATATACAACCAGCCTTCGTCGGTGGGCACATAGGTTATATCACTGACCCATACCTTGTTCGGCGCAGCAACCTTGAATTGCTGCCCCAGGATATTGTCAGCTATGGGAAGTGTGTGCTTTGAATCGGTGGTAGCCTTGAATTTCCGCTTCTGCTTACAGCGTATGCCAAGTTTCCTGCGGATGCGCTTGATCCGGCAGATGCCTACCTGTATACCGTGCTCCGCCAGATCCTGTTGTAGTCTCTCGGCACCATAGGTCTGTCTCGTCCGCTTATGCGCCGCTCTAATCTCCACCTCCAGTCGTGCTTCCTCTTGGGCCCACTCCGATAATGGCCTGTCCCACCAGGCATAGAAGCCGCTGGTTGATACCTTCAGAATCCGGCTGATAAGCGCGATAGGGTAATGGAGCCGCATTTTCCTCATTGTCGCGTACCGTGCAGCGACTCCCTGGCAAAGTATGCGGCCGCTTTTTTTAAGATATCACGCTCCATCTTCACCTCTGCCAGCTCTTTCTTTGTCCGGGCTAGCTCCATCTCGACTTCCGTTAGGGGTTTTTGTGCCTTACCAATTTCCCCCAACTTGCCAGTCTTATATGCCTTGACCCAGTAGGTGAGTGTTGAAGGGGCCAGTGATAGCCTGCGGGCCGCCTCCGGCAACGACAACTTTTCCTCTGTTACCAGTTCCACCGCTTCCTCTCGAAACTCCTTCGTGTACCTTCCTTGTGGGATACCTTTCAATTTGACACCTCCGTCTTTCTATTCTACTTGACTTTGGTGTCCATTAAATCCATCCTACCCCAAGTAAGAGCGAGTACCCCCTATAGACACTAATGCGCCTAAGGGCTAAACTATAGTTTGAGAGGAAGTGAAGCGGTGAAATTTCTTCACACGGCGGACTGGCAGCTTGGGATGAAAGCTACAGACGTTGGCGGAGTTGGAGCGCGCCTCCGTGAGGAGCGCCTTCTTGCTGCCAGGAGGGTTGTTGAGACTGCCCAGGCCCATTCTGCACAATTCATCCTCGTTGCCGGAGATACATTCGAGGATAACGGTGTGGACCGTATTCTGGTGCAGAAGGCGGCTGATGTTCTGGCCGCTTCGAATATCCCCGTGTTTATAATCCCCGGCAATCATGACCCCTTCACCCCCGGGTCTGTTTGGGAACACCCTGCTTGGAAGTCGGCGGAAAACGTACAGGTGCTTTATGAGAAGCAGCCCGTGGAAATTCCCGGTGGACTCCTCTACCCCTGCCCTATATGGGAAAAACACTCGGGCAAAGACCCCACGGCATGGATACATGCCGCCGAAGCGACAGGAATTAAGCTCGGCATGGCGCACGGCACAGTGGAGGGCGTCCAGCAGGAGGAGCCAGATTATCCCATTCCACGGAATGCGGCATTGAGGTCAGGGCTGGATTACCTTGCCCTGGGGCACTGGCACTCGACGGCCATTTATTCTGGAGGGGATGGCGTGGCGCGTATGGCATACTCAGGAACTCACGAGACGACGAAGTTCGGGGAAAGAGACAGTGGCAACATCCTTATCGTAGACATACCATCTGCTGGCGCAGCGCCCGTTATTACTACCGTCCATACCGGCGGTCTCACGTGGCGGGCACTCGAGGCAGATATTCGAGACCGGGGGGACCTCCTGCGCCTGCGGGAGGAAATTGAAGATATAGAAAATCCCTCATCAGTGCTCATTGAATTGTGCATAAGAGGGCTGCTCTCCGCAGAAGACCGTGGAGAAATGGTTAACATGGGGGAGATATTGAGTTCTCGCTTTCTTTATAGCCATGTGGATGACTTGCATCTCCATCCTTCGCCCGAGGACGAAAGCTGGGTGGCAAGCCTGCCCCCTGGAGTTATACGTGAAGCTGGCGCCAGGCTGCGGGAGCTGGCAAATCCCGGCTTTTCGGGTGGACGTCCCGACGGTGCTTCTGAGGAGGTAGCATCGAGGGCTCTCATGGAACTCTACGCCCTGGTGAGGAAGGTTTCGCCATGATACTGAGGGCAATACGTATTGCGGGGTGGCGATGCTTCGCGGAGTCTGTGGAGGTCGGCCCTTTTCAGGAAGGGTTGAATGTCCTTTATGCTCCCAACGCCACGGGGAAATCCACGCTGTTCGAGGGGCTGCTCCGCGGTCTTCTCGATGGGCACAGGGTTGGGGGGCAAGAGGTGGCGGCAATACGCCCCTGGGGGCGCTCGCTGGCTCCAACGGTTACCGTGGAATTCTTCCACGAAGGCACGGACTACCGCATTATGAAGCGGTTTCTGGACAATCCCGAATCGAGGCTCGAAAGGAAGGAAAATGGACGGTTTGTCCCCCTGGCTGAGAACAACAAAGCCGATGAAAAAGTGCGGGCAATTCTTACCAGAAATGCGCCGATGAAAGGTCTGGCGCGACTGGAACACTGGGGACTGGCGCAGGTGCTCTGGGCGCCGCAGGGCGACCTGGCATTGGGGAAGCTTTCCGGAGATGTAATCGCCGACATCAGGGCTTCGCTGGGAACGCAAGTTTCAGGCACAGGTCCTGTGGAAAAGGGAGTAGCAGAACTCTATGGCCAGTTTTTTACTTCCGGCGGCAAGCTGAAGTCGGGCAAGGATGCTCCCGCCCTGGTCAGGTTGAAGGACGAGCTTCAAGTGGCGCTGGGCAGGAGATCAAATGCCCTTTCACAGCAGCAGGCTTTTGATGAGGCGGCGCGGCATATAGAGGACCTGCGTGCCTGTAGAACACAAGCAAAAAATGACGAGGAGGCTACAAAGAAGCTGCTCGAAAAAACTCGCTCCAGAGCCGAGTCCTACAGGCTGTTGTCTTCGGAGAGAAAGCAGCGAGAGGAGCGATTGAAGGCAATTACGGCGCAGTATGGTGAACTGAAAAGCCATCTCGATGCAATCAAGTCGGCGAGGAAAGAATTCAGAGAGGCAGGAGATTCACTTCGAAAACTTGAGGAGGCTATGCCTCTGCAGCAGCGTGAGATGGAAAGTCGGGAGAAAGAGGATGCCCAGGCGAAAGCTGCGCTGGAGGATATACGAAAGGAACGCAAGGCTGTTGATGATGCGCAGAAGATTGCAGAGCAGGCACATATTTATCTGGAAAATAATAAAGCTCTAGCAACCCTCGATAGGCAAATTGGGAATATCGTAAAGGCGCAGGAAGCTCTTGCCGCGCGTAAGAAGGAGCGTGCAGGCTTGCTGTCTCCGGATGCAATGACACTTAGAGCTATACGAAAGGCTTTAAGGGAGCGCGATGAAGCCCAGGTGCGCATTGATGCAGCCCTCATAACGCTGGAGGTCACCCCGGAAAAGGACGGCACACTTGTGGTTATTGAGGGAGAGGAAATGGGAAGTGTGGAACTGCGTCCCGGAACTCCCGCCAGGATAAAGGGCTCCCCCGAGGTGGTGGCGGATTTGCCGGGTGTGGCGCGCCTCCGCGCCTGGGGGCCCACGGGCTCCATCGAGCAGCACCGCAGCGAGCTGGCTGCTGCTGAGCGCGAACTTGAGAGACTGACTATGCCTTTTGGCGCTACGAATATCGAGGGACTGGAGGCACTCGACGAAAAGGCCGAGCAACTGGACAAAAAAGTCGCCGAGGCTGAGACACAGCTTAAGACTCTGCTATCGGGCGATTCTGTCGAAGATATCGAAAGGGTGCGTTCCATGGCCAGGATGGCGCTGGCGAAGATACTCCAGTCGCATCCCGACTGGAAAGATGCTCCTCCTGACGACGAAACTTTGAAGATGGCAGCGCTGCATGTCCATAATTCGTTTGTAAGTAAAGTGGAGGCAGCGGAGCATCGGTGGGAAGTAGCACAGTCCGCACTGACTGCAGCCGCAACGCAGAAGGCACAAACCAGCGCAAAGCTGGAGGAGACATCGAGGCAGATTAAGTCGCTGGAGTCCAGATTGGCTGAACTCACCGCCGATGGTAAATCGGATGAGGAGCGGGAGAACAAGTTAAGAGAGGTGGCACTTTCATGGGAGGGAGCAAGGGTAAGCCTTGAGGAAATTGATAAAAAGCTCGCGGAATTCGGGGATGACCCCGCCATTGCGATAGATAAGCTCGAAAGGCAATTGGAAGCCGCAGGCAAGGCTGCGATTAAAGCCCTGGAGGATGAGAAGAGTGAGGAAGGAAGGATGTGGCAGCTTTCCTCACAGGGGACTTATTCCGTCCTGGCTCAGGCTGAGGAGGAACTGGCAAACCTTAAATCGCAGATCGAGAGCGAGCAGCTGCGCCTGGACGCTGTTCGCCTTATGTATGAGACGGTAAAGCAGTGCCGTGAGGAGGCTTTAGCAGCCGTGGCTGGACCTGTGGAAGAGACGGCAACGCGGACTTTGCAGCGCATAGCAGGGGAAAGGCTGGGGCGACTACAGCTTGGCGAGTCCTTCGATCCAGCTCACGTTCTCCCTGAGGTCTTGGGGGAATCCGTTGCACTGGACAATGTCTCCGGCGGCGAGCGGGAGCAGATTTACCTTGCCACCCGATTGGCACTGGCAGAGGTGCTGGCGAAGAACGAACGCCAGCTTGTAGTTCTTGACGATGTGCTGGCAGCCACCGACGCCGGCCGCCTGGCGCGGGTGATGACCATCCTGGAGGAAGCAGCCCAGCGCTTGCAGATACTCATACTCACCTGCCACCCCGAAAGATACCGCGGGCTTGTGGGAGCACGGTTTATTGATTTGGAGGGAGTGGTACGGGGTAACCGAGTTTAGGAGGCTTGGCAACCATGTCGCAGCTGCTACAATTCTACATAGAATAGTAGATTAGGCAAACCCAGAGTTCGTCTGTATGGTTGTTGGGCAACATTTGGCTCTTGATTTTGGGACTCAATAGGTGACACGAATGGGAAAGAAACAGACGTTGGAGGACATTCTGAAGAAAAAGACAAGAGAACCCCAAATTATTTATCTTCTGGGTGGAGGTGCATCATTCTGCGCTGGACTTCCTGGCATTTTTCAATTGACGCAGTTAGTTCGATCTGGCTTATGCAATACATCCTGCAGGACGTTTGAAGAAATCGTGCAGGCCTTAATTGATAATGGGATAGAGAGCCCTAACATCGAGGAGCTTCTCTCTGAATTATACTATCGTTTGAGCGCAGTAGATTTGTCATGCCATGACCGAGAGCGGTTTAAGATGACCTTGGAGGAGGTTTGCCAATATATCCAAAATGCTCTGAAGGTTGATGGCCCAACTGAGTATCACAAGGAGTTCTTGCGTCATTTAGTCAGTCGTCGAGAAGCAGAACCTGCAAAAAAGGCACCCCCGATACAGATCTTTACAACCAACTATGATTTGTTGATAGAGTTGACTTGCGAGGAATTGCATCTAGTTGCAATCAACGGCTTTGAAGGTATTTTTCACCGGCGCTGGAATCCAAATTGTTTTGACTATGACATTGGAAAGGCATCAACTCATGCGCAAACTCCACGTTTCGAACCCTCTGCTCACCACATTAGACTCTACAAGCTTCATGGCTCGCTCAGTTGGTTTGAAGACAATGGTGAATTTTGCGAGGACAAGCCATCTTTAGTGTCAAAGAGGACTCCGCTAATCATCTATCCATCGAGATTAAAGTATGCTGAATCCATCCGTCCCCCTTTTGACTGGCTCTTCCGCAGATTTGGTGATGCGATTAGTAAAGCTAGGCTATTGATTTGCCTTGGTTATCGGTTTGCAGATGAACACCTAAACCAGTACATATATAGGGGCCTCGATAATGGACTTTCTGTTTTGGTGTTTTCTAAAGAACCAATAGATGCTCTTGTCAACAAACCTACTTATCCTCGACTTAGTATGATCAGCGAGGAAAGCACGATAATTGATGGTAAAGATCAAAACAAAGTTACTGATTTGTGGGCTTTTGAAAAATTCGCAAAGTGGCTTCCAGCCCTGAAGGAGGAATAACCATGGGAAAAAATCCAGAGACGGAAATCGGCTATGTCATTGAGGTTAGTGGGGACCGTGCAATGGTCGAATTGACAGTTGATACCACAACTCCATTGGATGGAGACTACTATCCAGGTCAGCCAGGCTCGCATGTAAAGATCCCTTTTCGAGACCTCAATATTATTGGCACAGTAGCCAACATTCGCATGCTTGACATTACGCCCTCAATAAGGCCGGGCCAAGAGGCTGCGGGCGAGACCATCAGCAAGAAAATAGCTGAGTGCCTCCTCATAGGTACTCTAAGTCACAAAGGGCAATTTAATCGTGGTGTTGCTGTATACCCAAACGTCGGTCAAAAAGTGAAAATGATTGGATCAGAGGAACTTAAAGAAATTTTTTCGGAATTCGTTAGTCAGGATTTCTCCTTTGCCTGTCTAGCTCAGTCAGAAGACCAACGCGCTTTTATCCATGTCGACCGCTTCTTTGGTAGACATACTGCCCTCCTCGGGACTACCGGAAGCGGAAAATCTTGCACGGTGGCAAGTATCTTGCAACAAACAATCAAAAAGTATCCAGATACACATATACTCGTGATAGACTTGCATGGAGAATACGCTGCCGCTTTTCCTGATGACACTCAAATCATTGAAGCTGACAAAGTAGAGCTACCCTACTGGCTACTGAACTTCGAAGAATTTCAGGACCTGGCTGTTGATGTAACTGAGTTTACTGCTCATAACCAGATTACTGGACTCCGAGATGCACTGCTACAGGCTCGCCAGAGTACAGACAAAGAGGAAAAACTTGAACTTGGCAACGCCGTGACAGTTGATTCACCCATCTACTTTGGTCTCCGAGAGATGCTCCGGCAAATTCGCGATTGGAACACAGAGATGGTCCCTGGCGCATCTCCTGGAAAGGAAAAGAAAGGGCCACTCAACGGAGTTTTTGATCGATTCCTGATTCGTTTCGACAGCAAGATTAATGACCCTAGGTTTAGGTTTATGTTCTCGCCTATCAGCTATGTTGGAAACGCAAGCCTCCCTCAATTGCTCAAAGAATATCTTTCCATCGATACCGGCAAGAGAATGACTGTTATTGACCTTAGCGGCATTCCTTTTGAGGCTGTCGGTGTGGTAGTTTCAGTTATTTCTCGTGTGGTGTATGAGTTCAATTTTTGGAATCCGGACCGAGGAAAATTTCCTATCTTGATGATATTTGAGGAGGCGCACAACTATATTCCCAACCGTCCAGAAGCTAAATTCTCAGCAGCGAGAGTTGCTGTAGAGCGACTTGCAAAAGAGGGGCGGAAATATGGAATTGGGGTAATGGTTGTTAGTCAACGGCCAAAGGAGCTTTCTGAAACCGTTATTTCGCAATGTAACACTTTTATCGCAATGCGTCTCACCAACCCCGATGACCAGAATTATGTTCGTCGTCTTGTTCCCGATTCCTTGGCTGGACTTATGGACATGTTGCCATCCCTCCGGACTGGGGAAGCACTTATTGTTGGAGATTCAGTAGTAATGCCTACCAGAGTTCTAATTGACCTTCCACAGCCTGAACCGAAGAGTGCGGATGTGAAGTTCGCTGAACATTGGGCTAAAGGTATTAAAGACATGGATGTAGACCGCGTAGTGAAGCGTTGGCGTGCAAGACGGAAAGATTAATAAATGGAAGGATTATCGTTATGTTATAAAAGCATTGCCAAAACGTTGGCTAACACGGTGTTTGTGGCAAGCTTACACCTGCCCAAATTGGCTGACGACAACTCGTAAACACCGAAAACGTTATACGCATTAATAATGCATGAGGAAGCTAAAGAAAACATAACCCATGCCTGTAGAACGCTATTTTCTCGGTTGGGGTGCGCCGGTGACGGCGAAGGTGCGGGAGTTTCTGCTGCCACAGCAGCTCTCGGGGCCCGTTGATTTGGGCAAGGACCTGATAGTCGTGCCCACGCGTCAGGCGGGGCGGCGGCTGCGGGAGGCGCTGGCGCTGCACTGCGCAGAGCAGAAAACGGCGCTGCTCTCGCCGCAGGTGGTAACACCACCTTTCTTACTGCATTCCAGCGATGAGCCAGCGAACGTGGCAAATCCCACGGAAGCAGCAGCGGTGTGGGCCGATGTTCTGATGAAAGCCGACCTCGCTGGATATGGCGGGCTTTTCCCTGCGATGGCGACGGAGCAGAATTTCGCCTGGGCGATGCACACCGGTGAAATGATTCAAAGACTGCGCGATACCCTGGTGGAGGGGGGATACCTGATTGCGGATGTGCTAGACAAATTCGGCGATGTTCTGGAGGAGACAGAGCGCTGGGGGGACCTCGCCAGGCTGGAGGAAGCCTACCTGAAACAGCTCGAAGAACTGGGAAAATGCGACCCGTCCGACCTCATGATAAAGCAATCTCAAAACCCGAAGTTGACTGAGGGCGTTGAGCGCATAGTGATAGCAGCGGCACCCTACCCCACACCACTCGTGATACAGGCGCTGGAGCACCTCGAAGAGCAGATTTCCATTGTTATATTGATACATGCCCCTCAGTCGCTGGCGGACTATTTCGATGAATGGGGACGTCCCATAGCGGAGAGCTGGCGTGATTTGCGTATCGACATACCACATGCCGAGGAGAACGTCGTCCTGGCAGGCACCCCCGTTTCCCAGAGCAAAAAGACGCTGGAAGCCATAGCGGGAGAAGCTGACCGTTTTGGCCCCAATGACATCGCCATCGGCGTGCCCGACGGCAGGGTAACGCCGTTTTTAGCCGCTGACCTTGAGGATAAGGGGTTGCTGGCGTTTGACCCTGCGGGAAAAGCGTTGAGCCAGCATCCGCTGTACTATCTTCTCGATGCGTTCCGCTCCCTGGTCAGCGAGGGCGACTACGCAGCCTTCAGCTCGTTTCTGAGGCACGCCGACGTGCTTAACTTTCTTCAGAGGAAATACCACCTTTCGCCTCGCTGGCTGCTGAAAGAACTGGACGATTTCCAAAACTCCTATCTGCCACAGGCGATGGAGGACATAACCGCCTGCCTTTCCCGCCAGGGTGAGCAAGAGCGACGGAAATTCAGGAGCATGGAGAGGGCGGTGGCATTCATACGGGAGCAGGTGAATAACTTCCGCAAAGGCGACCTCGATGATGTAGTGCGGTCGCTGCTTCAGACCATATACCAGGGTCGCACGCTCAACCCCAATAACCCTGAAGATGCGGAATTCATAGAGGTGGCGGAGCTTATAGATGCTGCGCTGCGTGAGTTTTCTGGTGGAGTTCTAGAAGCCCTGGGGGTGGAGAAAAGGTATGCCCTGGAGCTTCTGCTGCGCCGATTGGAGGGGCAGCGTTACTCCACCGAGCGCGAGGGCGCTGTAATTGACCTTGAGGGCTGGCTTGAGCTGCCCTGGAACAGCGCTTCACTCCTGATTGTCACTGGAATGAACGATGGCGTGGTGCCCGATAGCCAGTTAAGCGATGTATTTCTGCCTGATTCACTTCGAAGCCAGTTGAATCTCAGGCACGACGCAGACAGGTTTGCCAGGGATATGTATTTGATGCGCGGGCTCATCGAGTCCCGCCGTCAGGATGGGGGAAGGGTCTGCTTCATTGCGGGAAAAACGAGCAGCGAGGGCGAGCCTCTAAAACCGTCGCGATTGCTGTTTTGCTGCGACGATGAGGAGTTGCCCCACCGCGTTGAGCGGCTTTTCGGAGACCCCGACGAGAGGCGGGACAACCATCCCGCCTCCATAAGCTTTACGCTGGAGGTGAAGCCTCCTGCGGACATTAAAGCCGCTCGTCTGGACCTGTCGAGATTGCCGGTTACCTGGTTTAAGGATTATCTTGCCTGCCCCTTCCGTTTTTATCTGAAACATGTTCTGGGCATGGAGGAACTGGGTGATGAAAAGAGGGAGTTGGACGCCATGGACTTTGGCAAGATGGTGCATTACGCCCTGCAGAAAATGGCTGGAGATGATGGGATGCGCCAGTGTGAAAAGGAACATGAACTGAGCGACTTCCTCTGCGCTCGTGCGGAGGACTGGATAAAGGAGCGCTTCGGCTCATCCCCACCACTGCAACTGGGCATACAGCTTGATGCGGCGCGGCAGCGACTCAACGCAGCGGCGCGTGAGCAGGTGAGGCTGGTTCGGCAAGGCTGGGAGATTATGCATTCTGAGATGGTGGCTGAGAGAGAACTGTCCGGCATGCTCATACGGGGAAGGATTGACCGCATTGACCGCCACCGCGATAGCGGTCTGATACGGGTTCTGGATTACAAAACTTCCGACAATGCGGAAGGTCCTGAGAAAGCCCATATCGGCTCCTTATCACGGAATATATGGGAATATGCCAGGGTCGATGTCAACAGCGCAGGGAAGTGCTGGATTGATTTGCAACTGCCGCTTTACCGTCTGCTGCTTTGTGAGAAAGAGGAATTTCAAGGACGGATGGAATTGGGATATTTCAATTTGCCCAAGGCTGTAAGCGAGACGGGCGCGGCGATATGGGAAGGTTTGTCCGATGCCCTGCTGGAATCTGCTGGGGTTTGTGCTGAGGGCATCATTGACAATATCCAGAGGCGGAGGTTCTGGCCACCGTCGGCAAAGGTGAAGTATGACGATTTTGAAAGCCTGTTCCATGCCGATATTGCCGACTGTATAAACATAGAAACGTTCGAGGCCTTCATGGAGGGAGGCTAATGTGTACCTATTTTGTCATTGCGAGGAGCAGTCCCCTGCCAAGTAAGGGGTGGGGACATGCGGGATGCCTTTTCTGCGCCGAAGCAAACTCGGCGAGATTCCTCGCTCACGCTCGGAACAGGCTCCGCAATCCCACAGATACCCACCACCATGATTGCCACGCCGGAGCTTGTCCTGAGCGAGATTCTTCGGTCGTTTCTCTCCCTCAGAATGACAGAGAGCAAAGGAGCTCGCAATGACAGGGTAAGGGGAGAAACACGATGACCATAGAAAGAATCGGCCATAAAGCCATAGCGGCATCCGCTGGCTCGGGCAAGACGTTTCAACTCGCCCATCGCTATATACAACTCCTGGCAAATGGCGTTAGTCCGGACCAGATAGTGGCGCTGACATTTTCGCGAAAGGCAGCAGGAGAAATCTTCGATTCAATCGTCAGATACCTGTGCCAGGCCGCCAGTTCGCCCGAGCAAGCAGGAGAAACCGCAGAGCGGATTGACAAAAGGGGCTTCGTCCATGGGGATTTCTTAAAGTTGCTTCGCAACCTGATGGACAGCCTGCACCACCTGCACGTGGGCACGCTGGACAGCTTCACAGTGGGCATCATCCGAACCTTTCCCATGGAGCTGGGAATCCCCACGAATTTCCAGATGCTGGACAACGAGGGTGCGGAGGCAAGGAACGCCCGGCAGGAGGTGCTCGATAGAATCTTTGCTGTTCGCCAGGCAGATGATGGGACACAGCGAGAGTTCCTGGAAGCCTTCAAGCAGGCTACCTTCGGCCAGGAAGAGAAGAGCCTGGAGCGCAGCCTGGATACCTTCATCGGTGATTATCGAAAGCATTATCAAATATTGCCCTCAGCGAATTTCTGGGGGAAGGAGAGCGTAATCTGGCCTGAGGGATCACTATGGCTTAAGCCAACTGCTGATGTTGCATCCGCCGCTGCCGCACTCCGAAGCTCGCTTGGGATGAGCAACCTCCCAAAGAGGTTGTCGGATGGTCTGGCGAGGTTTGTCGATTTTGCCGGCAGCTACAGCGAATCGGCCCTGTGGGATGACAATTTGAGCAAAGGAGTCGTCTTTCAAGCGCTGCTGGAGAGTGGAGAAAGGCTGAGGCAGGGTGAAATCATGTTGCAATATGGCAAGAGCGAATCCACTCTCAGTGTTGAGCAAGGTGAGTCGATTTTCACGCTCCTGAGCCATGTGGTTAGCATAGAGCTGCGCAATGCGCTGAAGAAAACACGCGGTATTTACCAGGTCCTGGAGCAATATGAGCAGTTCTACGATTATATCGTCAGACGGCAGGGCCGGCTCACCTTCACCGACGCCCAGTACCTGCTGACGGCAGCCAACAGCTATAGCGGTGGCTCCCTGCTTAGCCGTATGCCCGATGAAAATACACGATTGTACATAGATTACCGCCTCGACTGCAAGCTCGACCACTGGCTGCTGGACGAGTTCCAGGACACCAGTGATTTGCAATGGGAGGTGCTGCGCAACCTCGCCGATGAGATATTGCAGGACACCAGCGGGCGGCGCAGCTTTTTCTACGTTGGCGACGTCAAGCAGGCTATCTACGGCTGGCGCGGCGGCAATTCCAGACTATTCGGCAGCATACTGGAGCAATATGAATCACGCATCCAGCAGAGCCAGCTCAGCACCACTTTTCGCTCCTGCAAACCCGTCGTTGACACGGTCAACCGCGTGTTCAGCAGCCTGCCAGAGGACGAGCTGCCGCCAGGAGCCATAGCGGAATGGGGGAAAGTCTGGCAGGTTCATCAGTGCCAGGAAGCCGTTGTTCCCACGCATGGTTATGTCAGCCTGCTGGAGCCGCCATGCGAGAATGGCGGAGTCAAGCCTGAGGATGATGACAGGTATAACGTCGTAGCTCATCTTCTTCGGGAAATTGACCCACTGAGCCGGGGCTTGTCGGTAGCAATTCTGGTGCGCACCAATAAGTGTGGCAAGGAAATCGTCGACTTTCTTCGCCGCTCATGCCAGGATATGAACATCATCCATGAAGGCAGGGCTGCTATAAAGGACAACCCCGTCGTTTCCCTGCTCCTGTCCCTGGTGAAATTCGCCGCACATCCGGGAGACACCTTGGCTTGGGGACACCTGGAGATGAGTCCGCTCAGGGATTATTTTGACAGGAAGCAGCTTAACCGCAACAACCTGCCGCTGGCTTTGCTGTGGGAGATACAGAATTATGGCTTTCGGGCGCTCATTCGCAACTGGGGGGCGAGGTTAGACGAGGCGCATCCGCTGGATGCTTTTGGCAGGAAGAGGTTGAACGACCTTATCAACTCTGCTGGAGAGTTCGATGAAAGTGGCAGTCGTAATTGCAATGATTTCCTTCATTTCATAGACAGCTACGAATTGCATGAGTTGGCTTCCGAGGATGCCATAAGAGTTATGACCATACACCAGTCCAAGGGTCTGGGATTCGATATAGTCATCCTTCCCGATTTGCAGAATGGCACCATGACGGGTGGAGGGCAAATAGATTTTGTGACAGCGCGCGACCCCTTGACCAGCCGTCCTCTGTGGGCATTGAAAATGCCGCGCAGGCTTATAGCCCAGAGCGACCCTGTGCTGGCAGCACGGGTTAAAGCGAGTGATGAAACCGCGTGTTTCGACGCGTTGTGCCTACTGTATGTGGCGTTGACCCGCGCCAGACAGGGCCTCTACATAGTAACCAGTTTTCCTGGTAAGAGCGCCGCTGTCATGAGACCTGCCAGCCTGTTGAAACTGCAACTGGCCAGCGAGGCAAAGCCAGTTGACGGAAAATGCATTGAGATTGACGGCTGTGAGTTTACCTGCCTCTATGAAGAAGGAGAGCGCGACTGGTATACCGGAGTTCCCCAAGGGGGAAAATTTGCTGAATTATACGAATTGCGTGAACTATCAGAGGACTTTGGTGGACAGCCTTCGCACAAGCGCCGACTTGCTCGCATATCGCCTTCTGCGTGGATGGAGAGTGAACGTAAGGCCGATTTGCTGTTTGCGCCTGCCATGCGTGACAGTCTGGAGTTCGGCACAGCGATACACAAATTGTTCGAGAAAGTTTCCTGGATTGGCGAAGTGGATGTTGAGACATTGATTTGGGAATGGCAGGAGGCAGCTTCACTCAGAAAGGATGTGAAACGGAGGGTAATCGAGCAGTTCCGTCAGGTGCTCACATCCGCAGAGGTGCAAAAGGCGTTGTCACGACCCGAAGGCAATACTGACTTGTGGCGTGAGAAACGCTTCGAGATTGTTTTGGGGGATGAGTGGGTGACCGGTGTCTTCGATCGCGTTACTATCATGCGTGATTCGGAGGATAGACCGCTGAAAGCCACAGTCCTGGATTTCAAGAGCGATGAGATTGCAGATGATGCTGACCTGGCTGGTATTGCGGAACGATATCGCTCACAACTGTCGCTTTACGGGAGGGCGCTGTCACAGATGCTCCAGCTTGACCTTTCGCAAATCACCCTTCGGCTTCTTTTAACGGAGTCAGGCAAAGTGTATGACCTGGAGTGAGCGGCATGGAATATAAGGATTGTCTTCGTCCCTTAAACTCATTAGGAGTGTGTCCGAGTAATCCAAAATCAATCAATTTCTGAAGCTAACTCCTCTCGGCCTTTTCCACTCGTTGAAGCTAGACAAGATATTACTCGGACAGGCTCATAGGGGAAGGCGGTTTACCCGTGAAATATTTTAGGCGGCTTTAGGTGGGAATAACATTTTGACGAAATGTGTAACCTACAAATCATGTGTTGCAGTACGATCTAGATGCCGAATCCCTTTCATACTCTGATGAAGTGTTCCCCAGCGTCAAGCGACGCGTCTCCATCCGGTCACCTATATGAGCACCGGTTTCTTAGTTCTATGACACGAAAAAGTGTGGGAAAGATATCAAGCATTCCACTGATAAGCAATGAAGGAACAGCGAAAAGGTGAAGAGGCAAACGCTCCAAAAGGACTAAAAAAGACTAATTTAAGAGGGCTAGAGGCAGAGATACTACTGAGCATATTAGAGTGGTTGTCAGAGCTTAAAGCTAATATTTATTGCTTTGTTCAGGCGTTTACTGAAGTCACTTAAGTCCTTCTCTAATTTGCTGAGACTCTTTTGGGCTTCGGAAGTATCTAGCTTCAGGTCGCAATTGGGACAGGTAATAGTCTCGCCCTTTTGTAACTGTCCTACCGTGAAAGCAAATTTACGCTTACAATTCGGGCAATCAATATCAATCTTAGCATTCTTGTTTAACATATCCATGATTTTACTCCCTTAAACTAGGCGTTGTTGGTCTTCTGTAGTTCTCCGGTGCCTTTGTGCGCGCTTGAAGGTGGCAGGAGGTGCCATGCGTGGATATTGGGCTTGTTTACCCTCTAGCAGTTCTTTGATGGTTAGTATCTGTATCCGAGGATACTGGTAACCGGGGAAGTGCTCCGGCTCATAGTAGCCTGCCGTAGCTGCTTCTTCCAGCATCGGCCTTGTCGGTTCTTCTAGGGTAACTAGTATGCCGATGGGCGCCTTCTCCCTTTCCCTGTCACTATTCAAGGTGGCAACATGGCTCCGGTTGACACCACCGCTCTTCACCTGAACAACGATGGTCTTAGCCTTACCGCTGTTATCGTCAAAGAAGTTGATGTAGCCATCAATGCCCCGGTCAGCACCTTTTTTCTTGTCCTGGGCAGGACGGGCGTCCACCAAACCTAGAGCCCACCACTCAAATTGATAGCGGTTTTCCTCAGCAAGTGCCCTCGCGCTAGACAAGTCTTTCGGATCTCCAATGACCTCGTAAGGTGCAAGGTCAGAGCCAAAGGTATCATGTAGCCGGTGACGCATAAGGCTGATAGCCAAGTGAGTAATATCTATACCAATCCAGCGGCGTTTAAGGCGTTCAGCTACAGCGATAGTAGTCCCACAACCACAGAAGGGGTCAAGTACTAGGTCACCTTCATTACTACTGGCTTTGATAATGCGCTCCAAAAGGGCTTCGGGTTTTTGGGTAGGGTAGCCGAGCCTTTCTGATGCCTGAGAGTGTAAGGCGGGCACATCGTCCCATAGAGATTGAACAGGAACTCCTCGGCCCTCATCCAAATATTGCTTACGAAGCGGAACAGCACCAGGGCTAGTTTGCACCACCAGTCCCTCACCTATAAGCTCCCGCATTTTCTCTTTCGAATAGCGCCAGTATCTAGTGACCCCCATGACCTCATATTTCGGATTGCCTTTGGCGGCACCACCTGGACCAGTCATGCTAATTAGCCGATACCGTCGTCCAGTTCCCGGTTCTATATACCTATAGAACTGGTCAAGGTATTCCTGTGAGTAATCCTTGAATGGTAGATTAAACTGGTTCTGTTCCGACTTTGCGTAGAAGAGCAGGGTATCAGTATTGCGGTCAAAGAATCGGGAGCCTTGCCCGACATTGCCTTTCACCGTCTCAGCTCGCTTCCAGGTGATTTCGTTCCTGAAGTTTCTTGAAGCAAACACCCCGTCCATCAGTAGCTTGAGGTAGTGGCTAGCCGTTGGGTCACAGTGTAGATAAATACTTCCAGTTGGCTTTAGCACCCGGTGCAGCTCCACCATCCGCTGCGCCATCATCACCAAATAAGCCATCATGTCATTCTGTCCCAGGAACTGCCGCATTGCTTGTAAGATGTCACCCAACTTTTTGGCACCTTCCTTCACCACTTCTTGATAGGCATACTCTGATTCCATACCCCAGTGCCAGGTATCCTCGAAGGCAGTTATCTGCGCTGCGGACTTCTCGCCGGACTTCTCTTGGAATAAGACATTGTAGCTAGCATTGGAATTAAAAGGTGGGTCGAGATAAACGAGGTCAACGCTTTCCGAAGGCACGTGATCACGCAGGATGTCTAGGTTATCCCCAAAGTAGAGCTTGTTTTTCCACCCACTAGTAGTCATTCCTGTTCCCGCTCCAAATTCACCTAGCTAGTCATAACCTAACCGCCGAAACCTCAATCGGCTTTATTATATCAGTAACCGTTACGTTTTCGCCGATAGCCAGTTCAAACTGTTGCTCACCCGCAGGTGAACTGACAAAGACAAGGCAATCAACATTACCTACATTCTGAATTATGACCCCATTATCTACCTCAGTTACGGAAATCTCTAATGTAGCCTCTGGGGCGCAAGTTAAGCCCACTAAGACCAATGCAAGAATACAGCAAATCAAAAATATTACTCTCATTAATCTCCTTAAACGGCTTATTTATAGCTTCAGAGAACTTAAGAAAACCTAATATTTGAAAAACAAAGGAATGCACCCCTCTTCTTAATAATGTAAGAGGTAATCGAGTAAGGTTACCTTCTTATAGCGGGTTTCTGGACGTTGACTTATGACTGTTCTTTGCTTCTCCACCTGCCGGTATTTTGTTACTGTTCTCTCCTGCTCTACTTCTTTCGTGCCGGGCGTAACCTCATAGTCCCAATCGTCAATAGACTCGGCTGGACATTCGGCAGTCTCTTCTTGGCCGGGGCTTAGGTTGAAGGTTCTTGTCAAAGAGGGGTCACCGAACATAGGCTCGAATCCAGAAAAGGAAACGGTGAAGTTCCCCTCAATGTCGTCCGTATTTTCTACATCAACACACGCTACCTGAATTTCTACCTCCACTATTTCATCCTGAAAAACAATACCACCTATGATTATTTGCTGGTGTTCCTCGATGATATCTGCTTTGATATAGCCGTCAGCCTCAAAGCTCAGTGGGACATCTTCAGTATAATTTTCCGTAATTTGGTAAGGTTCATTATCGTAATAAGTCTCTATATCCTCATAATCCACCATGACAGTGTAAGCCACTGTTTTTAAGGGGGGAAGGCAAACGACAAGAGCTGCAATCACTATGGCTATGCCAACACTAATCACTGCCTTCTTCATTTTGTCACCCTTCTGACTCTCTCTTCGCTTTCAACTCGCCTCAGCCTATCAGCTTGACTTTCTGCCAGACTAATTCCGAAAACTCTAAGACCCTTCAATTGGAATATCTAGGCTCTCTCATTAACTATTCCCCCAATATATGTTTACATCTTCAACGATGCCCAACGTCTCAAACCGAAAATCACCCAATTCCTCTTTCAATTCATCTAGTTCCTGTTCTTGTTGTCTTAGAGTTGCTTCCCAAGCTTCAATACTCGCTAACTCGGGAGTGCCTTCGTAATAAATCTTCCCTTCAATTTCTTGGTTATATTGTGCGACTTCATCGTTGTAATCGTTCAGTAATCTTTCATACCTTTGCCATTTCCGTTCATATTCTTCGTAGAAGCTGTATGATAGAGATTCTGCTCGGTCGATAGGTAGTAGTCCATATTCTTTACCTATCTCGACATAGGCTACTTTATCATTAGACCCAGACTCGGGCTCAGGGAAAATAGCCGGATTAAGTTTCAAGTACTTGTTTATTTCGGGGATAAAAACAAAGCCATGTCTTTCTCCCGTGCAATCAATATATACCAGACCTCTATCTGAAGTTTCAAAAAGATTTAAAGCATGACCCTCATCCTCTCCATGAAGGCCTATGCTTACCCAAGCTGCTCTAATCCCTGCCGCTTCAGCATCATTGTGCACGTCTTCAGCAAAATCAGAGCATACATATGCCTTCGGGCCTCCCTTAAAGTAGGTATTGGTATCAACCGGGTTTGCTACAATGAATGCTACTAGCTCGGCATAAGTAGGATTAGTGGCACTAGAATTGTTTATTAACTCGATCGGCTCGCCATCAGCCCCAACAAGTACCCTCCCATCTTCGTATATATAGTTGGAGTTAGAGGGTGTACCCGGGCGAAGACAAATAGCAAAAGATATAATCGCTATGACAAAGATAGCTATTCCTAGTCTCTTCACTTCATCCCTTTATTACACCAATCGTTACTGCCTTTCAGCAGTTTTGGTGATGCTATTCTAGAAAAGCGGTCGTAGGGTGTCAATCCTAATAAATTCCTTAGTTCCCATTCCCACATATAAACCAAAGCTAGAATTTTGGCGTTATTTTGGCGTTAAAATGTTTGGGACGGATTGGGACATGATGGGACTTTACGAACAAATCAGGGTTTTGGTAATTGATACAAAAGTTCTATTTTATACGTAAAGTGACCTTTTGGGACATCTAACCTAGAATCCGAAGACCGGTGCTCTTTGAGTTGAACAATACTGACATTTGTGCACGGCAAAGAAAGGGCTTAGTTAGAGGGAGATGTGTATTTTTGGTCATTTGAGTAGCAACTGATGCCCATTTCAGGGTTCAAGAACGGAAACTTGACAAATTATTGACGGATGTGGTAATATTAAGATTGTCCCAAGCAGCCGAACAGGAAGTTGGTGGACGAAGAACCGAGACTGAGTAGGCGGAAGTCGAAAAGACGAGGGGAGGAAGCCAAAGAAGGGGAGGTTGCTTGGGGCACTTTTTTGTGCCATCCACAACTATCCCTGCTTCCTACGAGCAAGGCTTTTACAGATTGCTGCATTCTTCTGACGCGGAACTCTATCAAGTCATCGGCCCTTGTTCAGCACTCACTCAACAATTCTCGGTTTTGTTTAATGGTATATGCCATCTGAATTCCTGAGACACCATGCCAATCAGGCTTGCTACAAATCAGGTATTACGTCCCCCGGAATATTTCGTTCAATGGCACATTAACTTAAAAAGTGTGACGTCTCTCAAGCGCTCAGAATTCCGAGAACTAAATCAAATTCCTAACCCAGAGTATGGTTCCTTTGAACAGAAAGCCATTTTGTGCTCTTGGCGAAATCATTAAGATTCGATACAATGACTGCTTAGCTTTAGAGTGAATCATGCAGGTAACTCAGATAATCAGACAAAAGGGGTTGATTCGGAGTCTTATATTGGCGACCGGCATATTTTTTGTCAGTCTTGTATTAGGTACGCTTATTGGTCAGAATACGGTTGAGGGGCTTATGAGACAGTTCGGCGTTGTACTAGAGCCCCTGGCATCGATGGGTATGCTGTCTATCGTACTGGTCTTAATAATATTCATCAACAACGCAATCAAGGCTCTCGGGCTAGTTTTCTTAGGTATCCTACTGGGACTACCACCTCTACTTTTTATAGGCCTAAACGGCTTTATCGTTGGAGGCTTGGGCTCCGTACTTGAATCAGTCGAGGGATGGAGATATGTTATGGCTAGCTTTGTACCGCATGGTGTGATCGAGATTCCAGTGATCTTGCTAGCCACCGCTTTGGGCCTCACAGTAGGTATGGAATCACTTAAATGGCTAGTACGAAGAGAGAGCCGAGTTAAATTACAGTTGTCAGATTGCCTTAAAGTTTACTTGAAGTGGATTCTTCCTGGGCTTGCCGTTGCAGCCATCATAGAGGTCTTTGTTACCCCCTTGCTCATCGGGCTGGTTAATGCTGGTTAGCTTGGCTTCTGTAAATATCGCTGCAGACAAATGTGAACAGGCTTGAGGACATTTTCCCAGTCTATTAGGGTTCTCAATGGAAATTCAGGCACTCAAAGTATGCTGAGTTGGCTTCCTTTAACGCTCGAGAAGCCTGGCAGCTGCACGATTTAGCGTTTTGTTACTCCCGAATTCCAGGGACACCATAGCAATCAGGCCTGCGCCGGAAAGAGCTTAGTCCTCGAAAGGGGATTGCACATTTCTGACTTTTGTGCAATGCAGAGAAAGGAGCTCAGTTAGAGGAGAATGTGTATTTGCTGGTCATATAAGTATCAACCAATGTCTATTTCAGGGCTTCGGAACGAAAATTTGACAAATTATTGACGGATGTGGTATTATTAAGGTTGTCCCGAGTAGCTGAACGCGAAGTTGGTGGACAAGAACCGAGACTGAGTAGGCGGAAGCCGAAAGGACGAGGGGAGGAAACCAAACAAGGGGAGGTTGCTCGGGACACTTTTTTGTGCTATCCACAACTATGCTGTTCCTACGAGCAATTATTTACAGATTGTTTCATCCTTCTGACGAGGGACTATATCCAATCATTGTTTACCTCTTGCGCATCAATTGCTAAACAAACTGACTTTATTGCACTAATCAAGATGTTGGTGGTCTTTCGCGGTGGCTAAGGTATTTTACCAATTGGTTGAGGCAGGGAGCATATTTTTTCTTTGTGATTATTGCTGGTCCTGCAGAGTTACTTTACGCCAGCTAGCATCCCTTATCATATGGCCTTTTTCTTTTTACCACTCTGACGTTCGACTTCAGGAGTAGAGAACGACTTATACTTAGTCGCCTATCTCATATACTAGGCCATGTTCTCGGTCTCATTTACCCTTACTTCCTCTACGCTCCCTCCAGGCTCTAGATAATCATATGTCTTGTCTCTGAGCATCTCGAGCAGCCTGATCAAGGTACGCGTGTCCTCATCCGATAATGGTGATAAGATTTCCTGGATGAGTTCCCAGCCCGCTGCAGTTGCTGGTGCATAGGCCTCTTCAGCCTTGCTGGTCATAGTTACAAATACTGTCCTGCGGTCCTTCCTGTCTCTTGTCCTTTTGACCAGGCCAGCTTTGACCATCCGGTCGATTATCATACTGACGCTGTTCACGCTACGGTCTAACCACCGGGCTATGTCAGTTATTCTTACAGGTCCACTGATGTTTTTTATAACCATAAGCACTGCGTGCTGCTCCGTAGTCAGCTCGTATTCGCTAAATACTCGGTCCTGACACTTCAAAACCAAGTTGTAGGTTTGGCGCAGCAGTACCCATACTCCCCTATCCAGATTGTCGAATTTGAACTTTATCGGCATATTGACCTCTCTTGATTATCTCATTGAACCTCTGCTTGCTTGGGCCATTTCTATTATAGCCACTTCTATTTTGTACAGCAAATCAAGGTATCTCAATAACGACTTCTTCATATCGTTTGGTTCAGGCAATAAAAAACTTTTCTGTTACCCAACAATCCTCGGTTTTGTTGTTCACTCAAGATTACTAGCCACAAGGTCTGAGTGAAACATTGATTGGCAGTATGGACTGGTCTACAATTATCCTTAGATTAATTTTCATTTATTGGTATATTTCGCAATGAATCAAAACAGAGGTGGGAAATATGCTTCTAGATAGGTTAAAACAAATCGACAGCTCAAAGATGGCTTTTTTCGTTGGGGCAGGGATTTCTGTGCCTGCACCATCACGGCTTCCAAATTTCCAGCAATTGAGCCAAAAGGTGATACAGGATATTGTGGGTGATGTGCTCGAAAAGACCGAGATTGATTTCCTCAGTCAAAACCTGAGACCAGAAGTGATATTGCAGATTGCGGTCGAGGGACTTGAACCTAAAGTACTGCGCTCTCTTCAGATATTAATGAGCCATAGACCAAATCCCAATCACTTCTTTCTAGCAGAGGCGATACGCCTGGGCAACTGGGTTTTTACCACGAATCCCGACAACCTTATTGAAGAGGCTGGCAAGCTGATGCATATAAAGATAAAAAGATGTTACGAAGATCGGCATTTTGGAGAATTCGAAAAAGGTCTCTCAACTGGTGAAGATATGCCAGGATGTTTATTCAAGCTGCATGGCACCATCGAAGAAGATAAGCCATTTGAGGAAAGATATAATACTATCCTCATAGCCTTGCGACAAGTGGGTCGTGGTTTGTCTGAACCCAAACGGAGAGTTCTGTCCTATTTCCTGAGGAGCTTTGATTTATGTTTTATGGGCTATAGGTGTCAGGATGATTTCAGTGTTTCTCCTGTTCTCCTGAATACTGACAGTAACAGGAGTGTATTTTGGCTTTCTTATGCCAAAGTTCCCATGGAGTCACCATTATCAGACAAAGACACTCTTCGCCGCCAAAAGCAGGCGGAGGAGAACAAGTCACCCGGGAAAAAACGGAACTGGGAAACTATCAACGTGAATAGCTTTCTTCTGAAACGAGAAAAAGTATTCAAGTTTATTGGTGACTCTAGCACTTATATCAAGGATAGCGTATGCCCAACTTTAGGATTAGATACTAGCCTAGCTGCCACGGTAACAGCTACCGAGGAGCCGGATGAAGAGTATGCTCGGTGGGTTACCGGAATTTCCAGATATAAACGCAATCTGATAGCAGGGCGTCTATATCAATCGCTCTATGACCTAGATAAAGCCGAACGTTTTTTCGAACATGCGGGAAACTCAGCTGGCGAAGACAAACAGAAGGCGATTGCGCAAGGCAGACTGGGGCAGATTTACTTGATACCCAGTACGCGAGAAGGCGATGAGAAAGCGATTGAAGTTTTCCAAAAAGCGCTTGACATCCTTGATAAACTCAGCGACCCGTTCGAAGCGGCATGCATAAGAACTGACCTGAGCAACGCCCTGCGCAGGCGAAGGCGATTCCCCGAAGCTCTGGAAAACATCGAAAGGGCCAAGCAGATATTCGAGAGCGATATATTAGCTTCTGATAAGAACAAGGATGAGGAGCGTAATTTGGCGTACTCAAGATGCCTCAATATTTTTGGACTAGTCCATTATGGTCTGGGGTCGGACAACAAATCAGAAAAACATTTCCAGACTGGTCTCCAGCTATGTGGAAAGAGCAAGTCACTAAAGAAAAAAATCGGCGATATTGACGGTGTAGCTGAGTCTGATAACGCCATCGCGTTGATACTCATGGAACAAGCAATACTTCCCGATAAATCCAAACAAGAAGCTACAACCTTACTAACCAATGCCTTCAGAACTCTTAAAAGGGCGGTCAGATTAAGAGAGAAGATTGGTAATTTCAGAGGGTGTTTCCAGCACTGCCGTAACCTAGGCCTGGCTCACACAAGACTTTCGAATCTGACCAGCGACATAAGAAAAAAAGGAATGTACTCCCGCCTTGTGAGGAAGGACTTTGAAGATGGCATGTCTTACCTGAGCCGAATCCGGCCAGAACCCCCGGCCGGAGAGATCCTAGAGTGTCGGTTCAGAATCGGTGAACTGGATGTGCAACTCGGTGATATGGAGGATGCAATCAGGATGCTCGTATCTGTGGAATCTAGACGAAAGGAGTTAGGCGACTGGCATAACAGGGCCAGAACTCTAGATTTGCTTCGCGAAGCCTATGTAAATACAGCGCTGAAGAAGCAATGTGGCCTGGAAATTCTTAGTATTTATAGGGATGTCCTAGGAAGCGAGCAGAGGATTAAGGAAATACAAGATACCAAGATCAAACGGACTAATGCTGACGACATATTAAAAAGAACTGCAAAAACGTTTGAAGATTTGGGGTTATCTGAGCTGAGGGACGATGCACTAAAGGTGTGCGAAGACCTGCTGAAACCCGTTGACCAATGATAACCGAAGATGACAAATAGCGACAGAATCTGGCATTACTATAATAACGATGGTTCAGCTCAGCCAATTGGCATCCCTAGGAATTTTTTTGCTTTCATTGGCGGGGCTCTGACAGTATATTACAATGCCATAAGTCAGAGGGGCACACAAAAGTGACAAATGTCTGTAATGTCACATTTACTCAGATTGTGACATACATTTCAAGTGAGAAAAGGCAAGTCTTGTTCATAAATACATGTCGACATCCCGAAGAAGGCCGCTATGTAAGAGGTAACGATTATTCTCCGGTAGCAATTTACATCATCTTGGATACCTTTAACTTTACTATACCAGCGGAATTAAATAAACTGGTGATGGTTGGCGTAGACTCTGCTGCCGCCCTTAATAATAAAAGGAAGGAAGATGCCTGAAAAAGAACGAAAACTCGGTATCTGGGGAAGGTTTCTAACTTTATGGGTAGCATTATGTATCGGTGCAGGGGTTGGATTAGGACATTTGTTTCCACAACTTTCCGATATGCTGGCTAGACTCGAGGTGGCAGGTATTTCTATACCGATCGCCATACTACTTTTTGCCATGATTTATCCCATTATGGTTCAGATAAGCTGGGAGGACATTACAAAAGCATTCCGGTCTCCCAAGCCAATCGGGCTCACTCTGTTTGCTAACTGGGCAATAAAACCTTTCACAATGGCTTTATTCGCCTGGCTATTCTTAAGCCTTATTTTCGGCAGGTTCCTTACGCCAGATCAAATTGAACAATACCGCGCCGGAACAATATTGCTTGGTGTTGCCCCGTGCACCGCCATGGTGCTGGTATGGAGTTATTTAGCTAAAGGAAACATGGGACATACTCTGGTCATGACTGCAATTAATTCACTGACCATGGTTGTACTGTATGCCCCACTAGCCGTTTTACTGCTCGGCATTTCCGGTATAAAGGTACCCTGGGATACTATTGCCCTTTCTGTGACCATCTATATCGTAACACCCCTGATAGCTGGTTATTTTACGCGAAGGGAGACCATAAGAAGAAAGGGATTAGAGTGGTTTGAGACCAAACTGGAGCCTAACTTGGGGAAAGTCTCAGTAATCGCACTGCTCATCACATTGGTTGTCCTGTTCACCTATCAGGGTCATATTATCGTTGAGTTGCCAGCCATAGTCGGCATGATAACTCTGGCTATCCTGGTAAATATCCT
>Ga0307433_1000603_pt1 | contig 25979 bp, 22 predicted proteins | sample SalMarWE160210MG_FD_202166 | JGI IMG/M metagenome (GOLD analysis project Ga0307433, IMG submission 202166) | Salt marsh sediment microbial communities from the Plum Island Ecosystem LTER, Massachusetts, United States - WE1603-210 | ecosystem: Environmental > Aquatic > Marine > Intertidal zone >... | reverse complement strand
ATAATAGTATCTGCTGCATTTACCTTCATAGCAGCATTATATGCACTTCCTTGCAAAGCGCAAGTTGCCTATTTTAACATTTAGAAAAATGTCAAATCATCTTGCGGCACTTCGGTGAGATGTTACAAAAATTGAATATAAATAAAAATAATTGGAAATACCGCAGAAGTAGCTCAAAAAACAGCGTAATTGGCGTAATTTTTTTGTATTTATTGACAAGATTTACAGGTTTATCCTGTTTATCCTGTCTAAAAAAGAATTATTGACGGGATTACAGGATTGAGATGGATTTTCTCTTTTTTCGTGCTTATTCGTGTTCCTTCGTGGTTATTCTTAAACGGTGTTAATCGGCGTTAATCAGTGTCTAAAAAAATTTAATAATCTGTGAAATCTGTGGTTGACTTACGGGTTTTTGTCGATATAATTTATACTATGAACGAAAAACGTACAGTTTGTTCGACCTTTCCGGCTATTATTAGCTCTCTCGACAAGCTCGAGACAGGCTCCGCTCTGCTCCTGCGCCGTTAGGCGCAATAATGATACTTCACCAAAAATCTATTTTCCCATCGTTTCTGAATAATTGACAAGATCAGCACGTTTATCGTGTTTATCCTGTCTAAATAAGGATTTTTTGACAAGATTACAGGATTTTCATGTTTATCCCGTCCAAAATATGAATAATTGGCAAGATTACAGGTTTATCATGTTCATCCTGTCCAAAATTGGAGAATTAAAATGTCCAAAGAAAAAGTACAAATATTCGACACGACGTTGCGTGACGGCGAGCAGGCCGCGGGTACGCGTTTGGGGGCGAGAGAGAAGGTTGAAATCGCCCGGCAATTGGTGCGGCTTAACGTCGATATCATCGAGGCGGGCTTTCCGGCTTCGTCGCCGGAGGATTTCGAGGCCGTGCGGCTGATTTCCGAGAATATCGAAGGGCCGATCATCTGCGGCCTTACCCGGGCTCGGAAAGAGGATATCGACGTGGCACAAAAGGCTTTGGCCAAGGCGAAGCGGGCCCGCATCCATACGGGGATCGGCGTCTCGGAAATCCATATAATGGGAAAATTCGCCGACGAGAAGTACGGCAAGACAATAGGCGAAAAGCAGGCGACGATTTTGAAGATGGGCGTCGAGGCGGTTAAGCACGCGGCACAGTTCGTCGACGATATCGAATTTTACGCCGAGGATTCCGGCCGGGCCGATAGGGCGTTTCTCTACGAGATACTCGAGGCCGTGATCGACGCCGGGGCGACCGTTTTGAACATCCCCGACACGACGGGCTACGCCATGCCGGAGCAGTATGGCGCCCTCATGCGGGAGATTCGGGCCAACGTGCCGAACATCGGCAACGCGATTTTGAGTGTCCACTGCCATGATGATCTTGGGTTGGCGGTGGCGAATTCGCTTGCCGGCGTGAAAAACGGTGCCCGACAGGTCGAAGGCACGATTAACGGCGTGGGCGAGCGGGCCGGCAACGCGGCTATCGAAGAGGTCGTCATGGCGATTCATACGCGGCGTGACTTCTTCGACAACGTCGAGACTAATATCAACACGCGCGAATTCTCTCGGACGAGCAGGATGGTGGCGGATATGCTCGGAACGCCGGTGGCGGCCAATAAGGCGATTGTCGGCCGGAACGCGTTCGCGCACAGCTCCGGCATTCACGTGGACGGGTTTTTGAAGAAGCGCGAGACGTACGAGATTATGAGGCCGGAGACGATCGGGCTGGCCGAGAGCCGCGTTGTATTGACGGCGCGTACGGGCCGGCACGGCTTGCGTCACCGCCTCGAAGAGATGGGATACACGTTGTCCAAGGAAGAATTGGAAAAGACGTACGAGCGATTTTTGGCCGTGGCAGATAAGAAGAAAGAGGTCTTCGACGAGGATCTCGCCGCGATTGTCAGCGATGAAATTTATATTGTCGAGCACGTTTACCATTTGGAATATCTGCACGTGGCCAGCGGGACCGGCACGCTTCCGACGGCGAGCGTCAAGATGAAAATTAAAGACGAAACAAAACAGGCAGCGGCTTGCGGCGACGGCCCGGTCGATGCGGCGTATGAAGCGATAAGAGAAGCTACGGGATTGTCACCGAAGCTGGAGAATTATTCGATCCGAGCTGTCACCGGCGGCAAAGAAGCGCTCGGTGAAGCGACGGTTCGAATTACCGAAGACGGCAGAATATTCACCGGCCGGGGCATCTCGACGGATATCATCGAGGCCAGCGCAAAGGCTTACGTCGACGCCATCAACCGAATGGTTGCGGCACAAGAAAAAGGCGGAAAGACCGACGTCAAAGCGGAACTTTAATTAACGGAGAATAAAGAAGAAAATGGGAATGACAATAACCGAGAAAATACTGGCAAGGGCGGCCGGCAAAAAAACAGTCTCGCCGGGCCAGCTTGTAGATGCGAAGATCGACATTGTGATGTGCCATGATGTTACGACTCCGCCGGCGATTTCGATGCTGGAAGAAAAGGGCATCGACAAAGTGTTCGACCGCGATAAAATCGTGGTAACACCCGATCATTTTCAGCCGGCCAAGGACATCAAGAGCGCCGAGCTTCACAAGCGGCTGGACGCCTGGGCCAAGCGGCACAAAATCAGGCACTATTACAAGCTCGGCAGGGCGGGTGTCTGTCACGCTCTGCTGCCGGAGCAGGGGCACATCCGGCCGGGCGAAGTGATCGTCGGCTCGGACTCGCACACATGCACATACGGGGCCTTTGCAGCGTTCAGTACGGGTATCGGCTCGACCGACGCGGCCGCGGCCATCGCTACCGGGGAGCTATGGTTCAAGGTCCCGGCTTCGATGAAGTTCGTCCTGAACGGCTCGCTCGGACCGGGCGTTTACAGCAAGGACGTGATTCTGGCCGTAATTGCGAGAATCGGCGTCGACGGCGCTCTCTACAGGGCGATGGAATTTGTCGGCCCGGCTCTTGCCGAAATGTCGGCCGAAGCTCGAATGACAATCACGAACATGGCCATCGAGGCCGGCGCGAAGAGCGGCATAATAGGATTCGACGATGTCACCAAACAATATCTCGACGAGCATCTTAAGGACGGAGAAGACTACACCGTTTTCGAGTCCGACGAAGATGTCGAGTACCTTGCGACCGAAGAGTTCGACTGCTCGGCGATCGAGCCGATGGTGGCTTTGCCGCATCTGCCGAGCGGCGGCGTGCCCGTCGGCGAATGTGCCGGCAAGGAAATGGACCAGGCGTATATCGGAAGCTGTACGAACGGGCGGATCGAGGATTTGCGAATCGCTGCAACAATTCTCGACGGCAAAGAAGTTGCCATTCGCACGCTGATTGTGCCTGCCACGCCGGTAATCTGGAAGCAGGCAAAGGATGAAGGTCTGTTCGATATCTTCTACGAGGCCGGCTGCGTAATCGCCGCCCCGACGTGCGGCGCGTGCTTAGGCGGATTTATGGGCATTCTCGCTTCCGGCGAAAAGTGCATCAGTACGACCAACCGCAACTTCGTCGGCCGAATGGGACATCCAAAAAGCGAAGTCTACCTGGCCAGCCCGGCAACCGCGGCGGCAAGCGCAGTAACAGGAAAGATAACAGATTGCAGGAAATACCTATAAGAAAATCCTAATATCTAAATCCTAAATCCTAAAAAATTTCAAATGACCGAAAAAGAAAATTCAAAACGGTACGACCTTGAGGACAGAACACTATAATTTGCAAAACGTGTAAGAAAATTCGTTGCCGGGTTGAAGAAAACGCCTGCCAACATGGAAGATGGCAAGCAACTTATAAGGTCATCAGGGTCGATCGGAGCTAACTATATAGAGGCTAACGAAGCCCTGAGTAAAAAGGATTTTTTGATGAGGATCAAGATATGCCGGAAAGAAGCAAAAGAAAGTCGGTACTGGTTGAGACTCGTAGATACTGATATTAGAAATGAACTTGAGAAGCAAAGAGAGGCTTTGGAGAATGAAGCTCGTGAGCTTACTCATATCTTCGGATCAATTGTGACGAAGAGTAAATAACGTTTTGAACATTTATATTTAGAATTTTGATATTGTTTAGAATTTAGAAATTAGTATTCAGAACTTATAAGCTAAGGAGCTTAGCGATGAGCATAGCGCACGTATACAATCGAGACCATATAAATACCGACGAAATCATCCCGGCGAGATATTTGAATACCGATGATCGGGCCGAATTAGCGAGCCATTGCCTGGAAGATTTGGATGGTGACTTTGTCAATAAGGTCAGCAAAGGCGATGTAATCGTAGCCGGCGAGGATTTCGGCTGCGGCTCATCGCGGGAGCACGCAGTCTGGGCTATCCGCGGAGCGGGCGTGCAGACGGTTATTGCAAAATCTTTCGCCCGAATCTTCTATCGCAACGCAATCAATAACGGCTTTTACCTGGTCGAGTCTTCCGATGCTCCGGAGAAGATCAACGACGGGGATGAGCTTGAGATCGATTTCAAAGCCGGCACGATAAAGAACAAAACAACCAGCACGGACATAGTTTTTAATCCGCTGCCGGACTTCGCCCTCGAAATAATCAACGACGGTGGACTACTGGAGCACATTACGAAAAGTAAAAAGTGAAAAGTAAAAAGGTAAAAGTAGGGTACGATGAATCGCACCTATTTTGCTCATGACCAAAGCATTGGTAGTATATGATTCGTTTTTTGGTAATACAAAGCGAATAGCCCAGTCGATTGGTAATGCTCTCGGCCGGCCGGAGGACGTTGGGATACTCCGGGTTGTCAATGTTAGGCCGGAGCAGTTGACCGGATTGAAGCTGTTGATTGTCGGCTCTCCAACTCGTGCTTTCAGTCCAAGTCCTGCGATTAAAAAATTCTTAAAAAATATTCCCAGAAACGGCCTTAAAGGTGTCAAGGTAGCTGCATTCGATACCAGAGTTACAGATGAAGAAATAGACTCTGCCGTATTCATATTACGCACTCTGGTAAATATATTCGGTTACGCCGCCAAGCCCATCTCAGACAGACTCGAGAAAAAAGGAGGACAGCTTATAGCTGCTCCTGAGGGATTCTTCGTACACGGAACGGAAGGTCCGTTGAAAGAAGGTGAAATTGAACGAGCTTCGGAGTGGGCAAAGCAAATCTTAGCGAAACAATAAGATTTAATCGTTTGGATAAATCCCACCCTATCATAAACAGAAACAACGAGAAATCTCGGCTTCAGCCGGGATTTTTCTTGCTTTAGGAGACAAAACCGATCATAATAGAATAAACAAAGGCGGACATTTTCAACAACGATTTGCGAACATGATCGAATTGGAACTAATTTTATCTCAGCAAGACTTCTGGAAATTTGAAGGGAAACAAAGGAATCAAGGCTTAGTAAAAACCGTCCGGCCCGAATGGCCCCTTTATTTTTCTCTAATTTTAAGGAGGCTATGATGTTTAATTCACAACGCGTAGGATTCTTACCGGCTCTTGTAATGCTGGCTGGAGTGTGTGGGGCCGTTTTTCTGCCGTTAGGATTATCTGCGTTTGCGGATGACTATTTTGTTTACAGCAGATTTGAACCTCCGGAAATTTGCGATTGTGTTATTGTTGGTGTGGGCGGATATATCGAAGATGTTGGCGTACCGGAAATCTGGGGTGATGAAATCCAGTATGTTTACTTTTTAAGTGGTACCACCGGATACAAGTATAGAGTATGGGTCACTAATCATGGTGGACCTGATGATCCAACTCCTGACCACATTGATATCAATCAACACCCGGATCACTACGATCCTACACATGCCGGTCCGATCGAACCACGACACTTTGAATTCGCTTCCAGTGCCAATCTTGAACGTTATACTGGTGGAGGACACAGTGATGAATTCCACATTGATTCAACGGGAATATACATCGGTGCAAATGACTATGGGATTCACAAATTTAATCACGATTGGACTTATGTTGGTAAAATCGCAAATCCAACTCCGGTAAGAACGGAGTCACTTGCCTACAATTCAGGAGAAAATACATGGTATGCGGGAGGAAATTATCGCACAATATATCAACTCGCCGATACCGATGGTGATGGAAATTTCCTGGATGAGTCCTGGCAAGCCATATTTACTTATCCCAGCTATGGAGGAAGTCATCATGATGGTATGGAATATGTCGGTGGTTTTCTTGTGATCTCGGACATGACTTCTGATGTGATAGGTAAATGGGAGTGTGATGTTGATACTGGTACCTGGAGTGAGTACAGAAGATATTTATATTCGGAGCCTGCTCATGTTGAAGGAATGGGTTTTGGTCCCTGTAATCATTTTTGGATTGGTGGTTATTATTCATTTTTCTATGAACTTGGGGGTGAGATTAATCCGCAACTGGTAGCCCGTGCGGGTGAAGATGTGGATTCCTGGCCGCCGGACTTACCACTTGAGTTTGATGCATCCGAGTCTTACCACGAAGATCCCGGCAGGAAAATTGTGTTGTATGAGTGGGATTTTGATGGTGACGGCGTTTATGACTTTAATAGCGTTGATCCAATTACCGAGTATGCATATCCTGCCGTGCTCACCAACCCGAGTGATCCTTATTCTATCGATTGGGATGCAACAGCCGCAATTTATATTGCAAAACTTCGAGTGACTGATGATGATCCTGTTACTCCAAGAACTGCCGTTGATACCCGAATTGTGCGCATCACAGAACCTCCTTGGCCCCCTGTAGCGGATCCGGGAGGACCTTATAACACAAGGCTGAATCAGGAAATTGACCTGGATGGGTCAGGATCATTTCATCCAGCGGCAAAGTTATTTGAGCCGGGTCATCGCTGGTATGACGACATAGTGCTTTGGGAGTGGGATCTGGATGATGATGGCGTATTTGAAACATCCGGCGAAATTGTTCAAAAATCGTGGTCGGAAGAGGGCTTTTATTCCGTAACGCTGCGTGTCACAGATGGAGGAGGGCTTTACAATGAAAAAAGAACAACCGTGATCATAACAAGCGATGTTCGCGATGTGGCCGTAGATGTTCTTGCCCTTTCTAAAAGCCCAAATATCAATGTGGGTGATGTGATATCGATAAATGTTACGGTTTCAAACACAGGGGATTATATTGAGAGCTTTGATCTGACTCTATACTGTAACAACGATGTTATCGATAGTGTACGTGTGAACGATCTGGCTCCAGATGAAAATGAACATCTATCGTTTACTTGGGACACACTTGATGTATCCGCAGGATCCTACAAGGTAAAAGTTTGTGCCGCGGTCGTTCCAGGTGAATTCAATGTTGTGAATAACTGTTTGGAGACTATAGTTGAGATTATAGATACGTATATTCTATCTACATCTTCTACAAGGGGGGGATCCGTAACAAAACCGGGTGAAGGAACTTTCAGATACGACTTTAATACAATAGTTGAAATAGAAGCTACACCAGACCAGAGTTACGTTTTCTTATACTGGACAGGATCGGCTGTGAGGGCCGGAAAGGTTGCGGATCCAAGCAAAGCCCGTACAACCGTGCTCATGGATGGAGACTATAGCCTGATGGCTTCCTTTACTTTCTTAGCCTGGTATGCTCCGCAATAACTGATCCAACGATGGACGGACGGGTGGCAGCCACTGAGTGAACGCAGTGAGTGAAGTGGATGGTGTTTCAGCAGAGAAGTATTTTCCCTCAAAACAACGGCCAGGTTTCTTTATCAATTCTGATTGGTTCGTCAACACCGTTGAACCAGCAATTGTAACTTGAGTAGTACCACTTGCCCGGCTCATCGACGAGGTCTTTTCTTGCCGGATTATTATGAATATATTGAACAGCATGCGTTAGTGAGTTTTCCTTAATGATGTTCCTGTCATAGCCGCCACCTTTCTGCCAAAACCTGTACTTTCTATATTTCTGATTAGTACTCAATTGTGAAAGCCCGGAGGGCTTGTTTTCCTTCAGATATTTCACAGCTTTTCTTGCGGTATCGGATTTGATGTCCTTCAGGATGTTGGAAATACTATATTCCTCATCCATTGGATTTATCAGAAGATGAACATGATCGGGCATGAAAACAAAGGCCCACAAAGAGAAGTTGTGCTTCTTCCGTGCCCTTTCGAGGGACTCGATCAGCCATTGACATGTTCTGCCGGATAAAAGAAATTTCTGGTTCCTATAGCAACTGAAGGTAAGCTCGTGTGCGTGACCCGCGATGTTGTATCTTTTGCATTTCTTTTTGATGAACTGACTTTGCTCCATATAGGTAGATTATAGTGAGATTCTCTGTTTCGTGAAGCTTTTTCCCATCCACTTCATTCGCTTCGCTCATTCAGTGGCTGCCACATATTTGATTCGGTCGTTCAGTGGCTGCCTGCCACATCCAGATAGATTTTCTTGAAAATCTGGGCCGGGTAGAGTATAGTACGTGAGCAAAGTAACCCCGGTGAGATAAGCTTTGCTATCTCACGGGGTAAAAGGATTAAAAATAGGTGTTAATCTGTGAAATCTGTGATTGATCAAGAAAGGTAGAAATGGCAACGCATAAGATTGCAGTAATGCCGGGCGACGGTACCGGGCCGGAAGTTACGGCCGAAGCAGTAAAAGTCTTAAAAGCGGCCGCGGCTAAATTTAATTTCAAGCTCGAATTGACCGATTTCGATTTCGGCGGCGAGAGATATAAACGGACCGGCGAGACTCTGCCGGATAGTGGAATTGAAGAGCTTCGCCAATTTGATGCAATTTTGTTGGGCGCCATCGGGCACCCGGACGTGGCGCCTGGAATCCTCGAAAAGGGCATTCTGCTAAAGGCCCGCTTCGAGCTGGACCAGTACATCAACCTGCGTCCGGTTAAGCTATACCCGGGTGTGGCGACGCCGCTGAAAGACAAAGGCCCTGAGGATATAGATTTCGTCGTCGTTCGCGAGAACACGGGCGACGCGTACACGGGTGCGGGCGGTTTTACGATGAAAGGCACGCCGCACGAAGTGGCCGTGCAGTCAGCCGTTTACAATCGCTTCCAGGTGGACCGGTGCCTGAGGTACGCATTCGAGTACGCGCGCAAGCACGGCAAGAAGGCCCGCGGCAGAGGCCAGAAGAATACGCTGGCCTTGTGCGGCAAGACCAACGTGCTCACCTACATCTATGACCTGTGGGAGCGGGCCTTCCACGAGATGGGCAAGGCCGAGTATCCGGATATTGAAAGGGAGTACTACCACGTTGACGCCACCTGCATGTGGATGGTCAAGAATCCCGAATGGTTCGACGTGATCGTAACCGGCAATCTGTTCGGCGATATCATCACCGACCTCGGCGCAATGATTCAGGGCGGCATGGGCATAGCAGCCGGCGGCAATCTCAACCCGGAAGGCGTCAGCATGTTCGAGCCGATCGGTGGCAGCGCACCGAAGTATACCGGCCAGGGCGTTATCAACCCGTTGGCGGCGATTTGTGCCGGGCAAATGATGCTGGAGACCCTTGGCGAGGAAGAGGCCGGCAAGTGCATCGAGGATGCCGTAAAATTCGCCACCGCCAACAAGCTGAAATCAATGCAGGCCAAACGAATGGGATATTCGACATCAGAGGTTGGTGACCTCATCGCAGAAATAGTAGCTGAGTAGAAAATCAAATATTAAAATGCAAAATGTAAAATTAAGGAAGTCATCCCGTGAGATAACGGCCTCTGGCCGGTCTCACAGGATTCCGCAATTTTGATTTTTAAATTCTAATTTTTGAGTTTGTCACTGTGCCTGCAAATCTGACACCGGAATATTTTAAGGCTGAGAAGTGGTATAAAAGCGCCGCGACGACCGATGAGAAGATCCTCGCGCTCGAGCGGATGCTGGCCGTGATGCCCAAACACAAGGGCACGGACCACTTGAAGGCCGACCTGCGTAAGAAACTGAGCAAGTTAAAGGACACCGGCGCGCAGAAAAAGGGCGGCTCGCACGTGGATATATTTCACGTGCCCCGGGGCGGTGCGGGTCAAATCGTTCTTATAGGAACGCCTAACTGCGGCAAGAGCTCCATCGTCACGGCCCTGACCAACGCGAAGGTCAATGTAGCAGATTTCCCTTTCGCAACGAGCGGGCCGGTGCCGGGGATGGTGACGTTCGAGGACATTCATATAGAATTGGTCGATATGCCGCCGATTACCGCCGATTATATCGCGCCGGGCCAGGTGGGAACGTACCGCAACTGCGACTTGATTGCGATCGTCATCGACCTTTCCGGCGACGTGGCTGAGCAGTTCGGGGTTTGTATGGACTTTCTGGAATCGAGAAACCTGCTCATCGGCGCCGAAACTCCGGCTTCTGACGACCAGGGCAACGCCCTTGCCAAGGAATCATTCTGCATCTGCACAAAATCCGATATAGCCAAAGCCGGTGCTCTCGAAAACTTAAAACAGTTGTGCGAGCGTCCGCTGGAATTTATCGAGATTTCCGCCGTAACGGGTGCCGGGCTTGAAAAACTTCCGGCGAAGTTCTTCGAGCTGCTGGGCATCATCCGCGTTTACGCAAAGCCGCCCGGCAAGCCCGCCGATATGACTGAACCGTTCACACTGCCCGTCGGCTCAACCGTAATGGACCTGGCCACCCACATTCACCGCCATTTAGCTGAAAAATTAAAATCAACAAGAATCTGGGGCACCGGCGTCTACGATGGCCAAAACGCCCAGAGAAGCCACGTCCTCAACGACAAAGACATTATTGAATTGCATTTCTCCTGATTCGGCTTAAAATGTTTCTGATTGGATTTTCGTTCGCTGTTTGCGGAAGCGAAAAACGGGTTTGGTGCAAAGTTGAAAGGAGATTTGAAATGTTAAAATCACGTTTTGTTTTTACCGGTTTACTGGCAGCCGTGGTATTGGCCGGCGCCTTTGTACCGGCGGTTGTAGTCGGCCAGCAACATTCAGTGACGATTGATGCCGACAAGACCGGTGAGCCGATTTCCAAGTTTGTCTACGGCCAGTTCATCGAACATCTGGGCCGCTGCATCTACGGCGGAATCTGGGCCGAGATGCTCGAAGACCGCAAGTTCTATTTTCCCATCACGGCCGAGTACGATCCATATCGCGGCACGCGGGCCGTCTCGAAAGACAGTCCATACGCGGTTGTAGGCGCCTCGCCCTGGCAAATCATCGGGCCGGCCGATTCGGTGACGATGGTTAAGGAAGGTTCCTTCGTCGGCGAGCACACGCCGCTAATCAAGCCCGGCGGCGGCATCCGGCAACTCGATTTGGGACTGGTGAACAATAAGAAATATGTCGGCTATATCTTTCTCAAGCCCCAGCGGCAAAATACAACCACCTCGATATCTCTTGTCTGGGGAGATAAACCCGATCAACAAGAATCCATTCAGACCCTGGTTGTTGCGAATGACTACAGCAAGTATCCCTTCGAGTTCACCGCGGGCGCCGATACGGTTAAGGGAAAGCTTCAAATCGAGGTCACCGAGGGGCCATGCTTTGTGGGCACCGTTTCGGTTATGCCGGCGGACAATATCGAAGGCATGCGCGCCGATACGCTGGAGTTGCTCAAAGAGTTGAACGCCCCGATGTACCGCTGGCCCGGCGGAAACTTCGTCAGCGGCTACGATTGGCGCGACGGCATAGGCGACAGGGACCGCAGGCCGCCCCGCAGAAATCCCGCCTGGACCGGGGCCGAGCACAATGACTTCGGCTTCAATGAATTCATACGTTTTTGCCGGCTGTTAAAAACCGAACCCCTGGTGACTGTCAACACCGGCTTCGGAGATGCCTATTCGGCGGCGGCTCAACTTGAATACTCCAACGGCTCGACCGATACATTGATGGGTGCAGCAAGGGCCACAAACGGGATGCCGGAACCCTTTGGCGTTCGCTACTGGGCCATCGGCAACGAAATGTTCGGCCGCTGGCAGCTCGGTTATATGAGCCTGGCGCATTATGTCCGCAAACACAACTGGATCGTGGACAAGATGCGCGAAGTGGATCCGGATATCGTGCCGATCGCCTCGGGTAATGCCGGGCAGTGGAGCGAAGGATTGCTGAAGAACTGCACCGATCATATCGACATGATCGCCGAGCATTTTTACTGCCAGGAGAAACCCGACCTGGTCGAGCATATCGCCCAGATCGCCGACAATATCAAACGAAAGGTCGAGTTTCATAAGCAGCTTCGTGAAAAGCTGGATACCCTTAAAGGAAAAGACATTCGAATCGCCATGACCGAATGGAATTACTGGTACGGCCGGCACGAGTTCGGCGAACTGGGGACACGGTATTTCCACAAAGACGGGCTTGGAATCGCCAAAGGTCTACACGAATACTTCCGACATTCGGACATCATTTTCCTGGCAAATTACGCCCAAACGGTCAACGTCATCGGCTGCATCAAGACCAGCAAAACCGACGCCGCCTTCGAGACGACCGGCCTGGTTTTGAAACTCTACGGGAACCATTTTGGAACCGTGCCGGTTACTGTCACCGGCGACGTTCAGCCGCTCGACGTCACTGCCGCCTGGACGAGCGACCGCAACGCTTTAACAATCGGCATAGTTAATCCGACCAAAGAGCAGCATGAGTTGGCAATGGACTTGAAGGGCGCTCAACTGACCGGCTCCGGCAAGCTCTGGCTGATCGCGCATTCAGACCCGATGGCCTACAACGAGCCCGGTGAAAAACCCAAAGTGGCGATTGAAGAAAAACCGGTAACCGGCGTTTCCGGCAAATTGAACGTGCCGCCGCTGAGCATCAGCCTATATAAACTAAAGACTAAAAATTAGAATCTTATTTTCCAAAAAGGACCTATCCGAATATGGAATGCAAGAAAGAACAAAACCTGGAGAATTGCAACTGCTCATATCCCGGCTGTGACAAGAAGGGAGTGTGCTGTGAGTGTATAAGCTATCATTTGGGTATGAAGCAACTGCCCGGCTGCTGTTTCCCCGACGACGTCGAGAGAACCTACGACCGTAGTTTCAGCGCCTTCGCCAAGGCATGGAAGTTATAAATCTGAAATTCTTTAGAAACACCTGGAATACGTCATTCATGTATATGGAGCAGAACATGAAGCCAATAACCAAACAACTGGCAATCGCGGCGTTGATCCTGACCTCGGTCACCATAATGTCCTTCGGCATCCGCCATGTCCGCTTTAGCGTCCACCGGGCTAACACCGTCATCGCCGAGACCGAAGAGTCCACCCCCTCTGCTCGTTCCTCGAACCCCGAAGGCCAATCCCAACACGGGCAGCCTCTCGGCGCCAACGCCGAACCGGACCATTACCTGGCCGACTTACACACAGCCGACACCAAACCAGACCATTACCCGGCCGACTCAATCACAGTAGATGCCGAACCTGATCCACAGCACGCCAACGCGTCGGATTCGGATAAAGAAGCGCCCTCCGACAATTACTCCAAGGCCAAAGCGTTCAAGGGTGACTATGCCAGGTCCGAAGGCTCGAAAGACCTGGAAAAAATATCCCTGAGCGACAACGAGAATCTCTATATCACCGGAGAGGGTGAGCTTTGGTATGTAAGTAAAGAAGCCGACGGCTCAACCACCAAGATGCAGGTGCAGGTCGATAACATAGGCGAGATGACCATCGTCGATGGCGGCAACTATGCCAGGTCCGGAGGCTCGAAGGGCCTCCAGCGAATACCCGTGGGCGACTATGAGGATCTCTATCTTACCGGAGAGGGCGAGCTTTGGTATACCAGTGAACAGCCCGACGGCTCAACCGAAAAGGTGCAACTTGAAGAGGACATCGTCGGCGAGATTACCATTGTCGATGACGGCAAAGATTAAAGGATATCCCGCCGTCGGCGAAGCCCGCAAATATAAATAAACACACGCCGGGCTACCCTTCGTCTCCGCTCAGGGTGAAGAGTTTCTTCATGCCGAGCGAAGACGAGGCACTCCACAGGACGTCTTACGGTGGAGCGAAGACGAAGCCCGGCGTGTGATATATACAATTCTCTTACCGTTTGGTTAAGGAAAAAAGCATTACTCCGCCGGTGGAATCAAAGTAAGCGGGGCGACTAATCGAGCCCGGCTCACTCGCAGCCAGGGTCAGCTTCTTGCCCTCCAGCTTATAAATACCAAGCGCGGTTTCACCAACGTACTCCGGCATCGAACACCTTTCAATTTTAAACTCAGCCTGTTTCGGATTCGTTTTGTCGTTTAGCGTTATCATGCCTGAGTAGAACGCCGAATCCGGTCCTTTAACCTCCACTTTACCTTTTGAAATTACGAAAGTTTAAACGTCACCGTAACTTCCGGCGTCCGAGCCGACCCAGGTTCCTTCAAGCTCAGTGCCCTTTTCGGTCTTCTGTGCTACATCAGCTTTCCGGCGTTTGAATAACGTCTCGCCTCTGGCCTGGGAGGCTCGGTAGCCCGACTCGACCGGATACTCTTTCACCTTGAAGCTGTTGTTGTCGATTTTGATATAGACAAGATCCATAGTCTGCGTCGTTCCGTCGGCTTCGAGACGCTGATTCCTGTTGACCGCACCCTCGTAGTCCTCAGTCCATGTACCATTCCACGTGCCGCCCATGTTGTCGGCCCCGATCTGGACAATCTCTTCGCGGGACGGCATTCCCATGATCAGGCCATGATACTTGAAATCGCCGATCTTGACGTCCACGCACATTGCACATCTGTCCAGTATCCATTTATACTCAAGTTCGACCTGCCGGCCATCGTCTCTTGAAGCCGACCATTTGCCGATCATCCAGTCATAACCGTACTCGGCGACAAAATCCCCGAGCTTCTCCTGTGCCCCCGCAGGGACCGCAAAGATGGCCAAAAGCACCACAATTACCAAAAACATGTTTCTCATACTCATTTGTTCTCCTTTCTTTCATTACAATTAGTGTGTTACAAAACACACATACAATACTAACACTCCTCCATTGTCCCGGCATGATTCTTAGAATCAATTGCCCCGGTCGTAATAGACCAAATATTCTCCTTCGTGATTATTGGGACTCAGGTCATTGAACTTGACAAAACGACAAGCCCCATCCAGATAACCGACCACCAAACCATCCGGTTTCGGGTCAAAAGGAACGCCTTGATCCCAGAGGAACTGGCCCTGAACATGTGAGGCATACCACGTCGGCCATGGGCCAGAGGGGCCTACGGCATCATATCGGTTGTAACAGAAACAGGTGGCCAGGGTCCTGGAGGTGGGTCGATCCGAGAGCTTTCGCGCGGTGACATACTCCTGGTTTGTGTCCGGATCCCTCCAGCGACCGCGTACGCCCCAATAGATCCATCCAATCTGGAATACCTGCGTATACTGTGGTGACGGCTGCCGAGGTTCCAACCAGTCCTCTTTGGCCTCAAAGTATTTGCGCGCCGTCTCACAGGTTGCATGTTCATCGGTCAGGCCGTAACCTTCTCCCAGGTGCCTCATGGTTTCGGCATTGACCAGGGCCATCTGATCAGCCCGTTCCCAGGAGGCTGCATATCCAGGGGCCGTTCGATCAATAATACTGCCGATGGGTAAAGCATCATCAAAATCACCGGCGTACATGAACATGGCCGCAGCGGCTTGATGCAGGTTATTCTGACAAACAGCCCGTCGCGCCTGTTCTTTGACTCGTTGCAGGCAGGGCAGTAATATTGCCAGCAAGACAGCGATGATGGATATCACCACCAACAGTTCTATAAGAGTAAAACCTTCTCGTAACATTCTGGATTTTTTGTTCATGTTATTTTCCGTCCCTACCTTCGGAGCTGCTTTCCCGCTCAAGTAAATCCTTTGCCGTAACGTACTGTCCCCCGGGGTCTTTCAAGAATATATGAGCCAAGTCTGCATCGGTACAGCTAAGATCAGCGAGCCTTGTTGAAAAGGTCTTGGCATCGAAGAATACATCTGGCTGATCTTTGAAATAGCTAATAAACACATCCACAGACTTTCCATTTCGGGGGTCCCATATTCTAATTCCCACAGGGAGTCTGCTTTCGCGAAGCGCGTATACGCGAAGCCATTCGGGATCGCCGTCAGAAAAGGCGTCAAAAACAACCATGTCCTCTGATATGACGGCATCCGCATTCACAAGGGGAGTTACATCGACCAGCTTGCCGCCGGAAATACTCCGAATAACTGTTTCGAGAGAATATTCTTCCATATTTCCCAGCATATCGAGCAATTCAACGGCCTGCACATCCGGCTCAACCTCCATACGCCTCCTGATGTCGAAGGCTTTCAATGCCTGATCCGCCCGGCCGAAAATCACCTGATGACCTATTCTCATCCGGGCGCGTCCCATAGGACCCATCCAAAGCTCGAGCTGCCTCGGTTCTTCCAACGCATCCTCCTTTACGTAGATTGTCGCGCTGAAAAAAGGTACGGTCCGAAAGCGCTCTGTGACATCCGCCCAGGCAATACCTGGAGCGCTTATTTGATGTATTCCTATAAGTGCCGCGATAATGATTACCGCCGCAGCGGCCAGTTTGGCAACCGGGCTTTTTACAATTATTCTCCAGACTCCGGCTCCTCCTACTGCCAGGTTCTTTTCTCTTAATTTTTCCAAATGATCCGAAGCACCGGCAAGGATTCTGTTATCTACCTCGGGAACTGTCTTAGCATCCGATTGATTTATCAACTCTTTAATTTTATCTGCTGGTTCCATTTTTTGCCTCGCTATCGAAAATTGACCGCAGCTTATCGAGTCCATACCGATACCGGCTCTTTGCGGTGTTGGCCGAAACGCCAAGCGACTTGCCTATTGTCCTGAACGTCATGCCGGCCTGAAAGTGCAGCATGATTACCTCGCGCTGGTCGTATGGAAGTTGAACCATAGCATTGCTTAATTGCTGCAATTGCTCGTTGCACATAATCGCTCGCAGCGGCTCATTAGAACCGGAACTAACAGATTCGGCAGGATCCAACTCCACGCCTTGCTGATGCTTTGCCTTGTTCAGGTTACGCGCTCGGTTGGCGAGGCAGGTCAACAAATAACCTTTAAAGCTGCCAGTTAAGCTGAACTTTTCGATATTTTGAACGAAAGACAGAAAAACATCGTGCATAACATCTTCGGCGGCACTTTTATCGTTTAACAGGGCCATCGCCAAAACGAGCATATCGGTTTTGTACTTTTCATAGATCCGCCCGAGAGCATCTTTGCTCCCGCGTTTACAACTAATAACAAGCAGCTTGTCTTCCATTAGGCCCGCCTAATTGATTCGGTAACAAACGTTTGTCGCTAATATAACAATTTGAGCACCCTTCTGGGTCTAAAGAAAATGAATTTTCTAAGACTTTTCTCCGAGAGCGCATAAGAAAGCCCGAGCCAAAAATGCCCGGATTAGTATTTGCTATTAAAACAGATGATTATTCTGCAGGTCGGGCTTTGCCGTTGCTATGGACGATGCAGGATGATTTTCCATCGATCTCGCGGAACGTCACAATCGTATCTATTACCATCTTCTCATTCTTCAACTGTACTGTGCAAGGTACCACGAGGCCGATCTTGCTTTCGTAAATTTCACCTATTTCAAGCAATTCTATTTCTCCCTGGTCATATCCAAGGTTACTCCTCAAGACTTCATCACTGCAGTTGGCCGCACCAGGCAATAGTCTGCGAATCCCATCGAAATCATGCTCACTCACTTTCTGCCAGAACTCTGTCAGTATTCTTCGACAAGCCTGTTCCCGGGTCAGCCCTTCGGCACTCATGCCGTAGTCCGGGTCGTAAAACGGCGGAACAATCCGAATGATCTCGCTTGAATCCGGCAAGTCAATTTTAAATATTTCATCCGGGAGTTGTTCATAATACACAATTTTCCTGATGTCGAAAGTTGGCAATCCTTTAGGATTGTCACTACCGTCCCATTGTTTAAAGCTTACCAAAAGCTTGCTTTCGAAATCAAATTCGAACTCCCAAGATGTATTCATGTCCACCGAGCTGCACTTTACAAAAATACGTTCTTTGCCTGTCCCGGCATCTCTGCCGTAAAGCTCTGTCCACGAATCTGTGTCTTCTTTGAGAATTCTCAGTAACTCAGAAGTTGGCCAGGGATCGATTGTCATACCATCACCTTGAATATCGTAAGTGGCCCCGTCGCCCAACTTTAAATAGGTCTGCCGCCTTCTTACTGAAATTATCAGGTTATCCGGGAGAAGCATCTTTACTCTGGACGACTTTGAAAGCTCCTCGTCGGCCTGGGCCCACATCTGAAATTCTCCCTGAGACTCTGAAAGCTCCGACAACTTTTGAATTCCGAGCCACCTGAAGGAATCCTCCCACGACCAGGAAATCATACCGGAGTAATATATGCCACGATAATTCTTCATTGCTTCAATCGACTGATCGATTGCCCATGCAGGAGTTGCTGCCTGATCGATCAGATATACTGCCATACACAAACCAATAATGATCACAGCAGCAGCGGCAAGTCTTGCAGTCTTGCCTTTCTTAATAGTTCTCCATATACTCGGCTCTGAGCGAACCAATTGTGTTTTTTCATGTCCGGCCAGTGCTCCTGATATCTCGTCGTGGACTCTGGCGTCCAGATCGGTACTGGCTTTCAATTGCATCTTGCTAATCAAGTCATTTATGTTGTCTGCCGGTCTCATTTTTCCACCTCACCGTTTAACATTGACCGCAGCTTATCCGTCGCATACCGGTAACGGCCCTGCACGGTATTGATTGAAACGTTTTGCTGCCTGGCAATCGCCTTGAATTTCATGCCGCTGTACGAGTGCAGGAGCAAAACTTCTCGCTGCTCGTATGGAAGCTGGCTAAGTGCCCAACTCAACCGGCGCAATTCTTCGCCGAACATCGCGGCGGCATCCGGCCGGTTTGCATCCGGTATAACCGCGCCCGCTTGAACATTCTGATGTCTTCGCCCGGCCTTGTTTCTGTTCCGGGCATTGTTTGCTACGCAGGTTGCCAAGTAGCCTTTCAGACTCCCGGTCAGCCGGAACTTCCGCGAAGATTCGATAAAAGAGACAAACACATCGTGAACAACATCCTCAGCGGAACTTACATCATTTAAGAGAGCAGCAGCCAACGTCACAAGGTCATCTTTGTACTTTTCATAGATGCTCCGCAAGACCTCGCGATTGCCGTGGTTGAACTTCCATATAAGCAGCTTATCTTCCAGCATCAAATGTGACTTTCCTGAATTCAGCTCAATCGATTGTCGCTTATAAAACAACTCAGCAGGCTGTTTTAGTATAAGAAAAATCCACCTTCTCTGCTATTTTTAACCTTGTAGATCCTAAGCCTCATTTCGATCCCTAAAGGCGCGCACTTTGCCCGGTATTGATTCGAAATGGGTATTTAATCTCTTTTCGCCGGGAATCAGCCGGGTATTTTCGTCAGGGCCGGTTTCCGTGCTTTAAGTATAACATAAAGCCCAAACGCGCCTGAGAGCACATAACCGAGAGGTGAGAATTTTAAGATGACATCCGAGCCGAAATGTTCGGCGATCCGCAGCAGGGGTATAAAAACGATATAAGCCATCGCCCAGGTGCCCCCAACCATGAATCCCATTCGCTGCCCGAGGGTCAATCCCGCGGCCTGTCTTGACAGGGTAATCATCAGTATATAAGCGGAAATAGCCCAGAATCCGGCACCAAAAAGCAACCATATCGCCATCCTGCTATTGATGAATACCAGGTACAACACGAGAAAAGGAATCACGAAAAAAAGTGCCGCAACCGAGCATTTCAACTCTCCCTTCTTGTGAGCGACATGCGCCCAGACAAATGAGCCGACAGCTCCTCCCAGGCCGAAGACCGTCGCGGACAGGCCGCCGAACGTCAGCCCGAAGCCAAGCTCGTTGAGTACTGTCGGCAGCAGGGATGCGATAATGGTTGTCGAGACAGCGGCCGGCACTGCCATCATAAGGATGAGCCGGAAAGGCAACTGGTTCTTGTCCTGTTGGGCCGCTTCTTTCGTATGCACAGTCCGCTCAACGGCCAGCCGGACTCTCAATAATAAGACCAGGGCGATACCGATAACGGGACAGAACATCAGAGGATACAAACCCTGCAATCCGAAACGCGAGACAAGAAAGGCCGATATCACTCCGCCGCCCGCATACCCAAGAAAACCACCAGCCATAAATACGGCCGTGCTAACCGCCGGCGGGATATACCTGAGCCGGTGGACTCCCCGCAGTCCTTCCGGATGCACTATGGCAATTCCGATGCCGCTGACGACGGCCAGCAAAATCATGCCTCCAAAAGCGCCGCCCCCTCTTGGCAGGGCACCTAACAGGCATATAACCGAGCCCAAAATCAGCCCGATATGCAGAAACAGCGGCCTGCGCTTGTTGGCGCGCAAATGGCCGATCAGCGGCTGAACGCCATTGCACGTTAAATACATCACCGCCATGACAATCCCGCCCATAGACAGGCTCAACGAAAATTCGGCCCGGATCGCCGGAAGGATGGCAGGCAGCATACTCGCGTATATATCAATAAAGAAATGAACTGACGCAAGCACGAATAAATGCATCCAGTGAAATGTAGCGACTTTCCGTTTCAAATTGGCCGCCGAATCCGAAACAGATTAGTGTGAATAATCAAGCCGCTCCGAAATTGTGGCTGGATTGCCTCTGAAAGGACATTAAAAGCGAAAGGAAGATATGCGGTCACAGCAACCGGAAAAGTCCGACACATGAGCTAAACTTTCTTATAAAAGGTGAGTTTCCCTTAGAATCATGGCCAGGCCACATAGCCGGACCTTCTAAGTCTAATAATACCTTACCAGGCTACCTGATGCCAGACTTTAAAAAACATGAACAATTTGTTAAAATAGCAAGTGGCCTTAAACTACACAATTGGATATTTAAGGTATGGAAGAAGAATCGGAACAACAGACAGGCGAGTCGAATCGCTCACAGCCGCAACAGTTAAAGACTACTCTTCTGAGAAGCTCAGAGGGTCGTCTTTTACTGCTCGGAGTAGCTATGGCGTTTATATACACCTTCTGGCTCGGGATTAAGCTGCTGTTTTCTCCGGAGGAATCCCAGCTTCTCATTGGAATGACCGCTACCGAACTGATGTTCGGCCGGGCTGTCGCCATGGCGTTCGGATACACTCTGGGACTGGGGCACCGCACGGTCATCCCCATCTGCATCGTAATCGAGACAATTCTCGTGCTTATTTTCTATCCCTTATTTGTGTTTAGCTGGCGGCATTTACTGGTAATCAAAAGGCTCAAGAACCTATTCGCGCGAATCCAAAAATCCGCCGAAACTCACAAAGACAAGATCCAGAAGTACGGCGTCATCGGATTGTTTTTCTTCGTCTGGTTTCCCTTCTGGATGACCGGTCCGGTCGTCGGCTCCGTGATAGGATTTCTGCTGGGTCTGCGGGTCTGGCTGAATATGACCGTTGTGCTGACCGGAACCTGTCTGGCGATTTTTGGCTGGGCCTTTCTTCTGCGCCAGTTCCACAACCAGGTGGCATCCTACAGTTCATACGCAGCGATGGTCCTTATGTCGCTACTGGTCGTTATTATCATCGCCGGACATCTGCTGTACCGAGTCCTCCACGAAAACAAAAACAAGACATAACTCAGCATCGAATTTGCCGCCGTGATTCATCGAGCATCAGCATAAAATCCGTCCCTGCGACGGCTCTTCGTATACGCCCCTGTTTATATCCCGCCAGGGTCAAGTTGTTTAGCCGTTTGGGAGGATTGGAAATCTTCTCTGATGACCTCGATGAAGTTGATAATCGGGGCCTGGTCCGGATTCGGATTAGCCGACTTGGCAAGCAGCTCAAGGACCATAGCACTTCCTGCCCGAATGCCTTTGAACTCTTTGACCACTGCCCTGTTAGCATATCCGGCCGTCGCCAGTATATCGAAGCTTTCCAGCACGACTTTGTCCTGGAGTTTGATGTCGAATACTCGCCGGCCCTCACGGTCTTCCGGCAGTGCGTTAAAGCCGAGACGAACTGTGTACACGGCGGAGCTTTCGCCGGCGGCATCGTTGGTCAGCGGCACTTCGCAGCGCAGCATTCCCCGGCAGCCGGATGTGAACAGCCAGGGCTTTTCGGTACCGGCTATCTCAACACCTTTGAAGTCGCGGCAGAAGTACCCCATCCCGGGCAAAGTTTCAGCATGCAGATCGAACTTAACGCCGTAATTGGGGAAGTGGTTGAACGAACCGGTCTTGGGATTGGGATAGCCGAACCAAACGGTTCCTTCATTATCCTTCCGGTCCGCGGGCGCGCCGAAATTTATAGTGAAACGCTTTACAGGTGTAAGCTCGCCGGGGGTGACATAGACCGTCCAGGGCTGAGACCTTTGCGGCTTGCGTATCATCGCCATCGAGCAGCGGACGGGGTACGAGCAAGTGCATCCTGCCGCCGCCTCCTGGCTTAGCAGTACTCCGCCGGCCGGTATCATACTGATGGCACAGCCCGGGCGGTAGGCACCGAAGGTGGTGACTCCGTTGTCCTGCTCCAGGTCGTAAAACGCCGTGCAGGCCGAGCGGTAGAAAAGACCTTTCGCCGAGGCGGAGGTGATAGCGCAAGTGTGGCCGGGCCGTAAGAATTCCCAGGGAACCTGCTTGCCGGTTATAGGATGGTCCCGCATGATAATCTCGCCCGTTTGCAGATCGCAGGCCTGCGGCTCCAGGATTATTTTATCGGCGACGATGACCGGCCGGGTTCGGTAATTCAGCGCTCGTGACCATGTCATCCTGCCGTCCTCGGCCGACAGCGTTGTGATACGCCGCCATTTCATGCCGCCCTGGCTGAATCTCCACGCGTCGTGGTTGCCGTGGTTGCCGAAGAACAAGAGTAATCCGCTGCTGTAGGCGGCTCCCATTTTGTCGCCGCAGCAGCCGGTCAGGTCAACTGGACGGCTCCACAATTCCTCGCCGGTTTTGGCGTCCAGCGCACAAACGATCCTCCCGTCGGCGTCATCGTATGTCAGTGTCCCTTCCGGATGCTCCTCCCGGAACAATTCGGCCTGCAGTGAGCTGATAAGATATTGGACCTGGGATTTCTGTCTGTACGATGGGTTCTCTTTAAGTTTCTGAGCCAGGAACTCTTTCTTCTCTTTAAGCTCTTCAAGGACTCCTTCTCTGACTTTGTATATGCCCTTGTCTGCGAGTTTTCGTCTTCTCTGCAGGGCGCGGCTCTTTTGTTGTTCTGATATTCCGCTGTCGGCGTAGAAGATTTTGCCGTCCCCGATTGCAATCGTAATGTTGGCGATCTTTTTACCGTCGCGCTGCCAGAGCAGCTTTCCCGTTTCCGTGTCCATAGCGAAGATTTTGTCAGACGCCATCAGGTTACTGGTGACGGCGTTTGTCTGCAGGAACTCTCCGCCCCTGCCAAAAGATGTCATTGATCGATACATAGTGCCCGACCTCTCGGCGGCCCTGCGCAAGTCTATCGGATCGGGATACAACTTCCTGGAATTCTCGTACTGGCCTTTGTAGTTTTCGGGGATATTATCGACATTTTTCCACTTTCCATTTTCCAGGAAAAGCTTCACGACGACACCGTAATCTTCGTTCATGGCTTTGGCGGCCGAGCCGTAGAGAATATTGCCGACGACTGATATATAGCCCCATCGGCGAGGGCTCCCATCGGAAGAGGCTGGAACTTCGTATTCACGGATGGTAGCGCCGGTTTCCGGATCCAGCTTGTAACATTTATCGTCAGCAGCCACATACAAACCGTCCTGCGTGACAACCAGATTTCCACTGTCGGCTTTGACTTTGACGCGGACCGCCCCGGGAATCTCTCTTTTCCACAGCAACGTGCCATTGAACGCATCAGCGGCCGTGATGATTTCTTCACCCTCCATGAACAGCCGGCCGTTCATCGAGACAGGGCTTTGCGCGCATGCGTGCCGCTCGACCATTCCCAGCGGCCCGGGCTCTCCGAACCAGAGCACTCCCAGCGGGCCGTAGACAAGCTCATCGCCCGAACAGGCGGTGTTCTGAGGATCGCCATACTGCTGCGTCCAGGCGCCGGCGCCTTCCAGCGGGCCTTGAACATATGTTCTCCATGCCACCTGCTCGTCGCGATGAAAGCTCAGGCACGCCGTACCTCCCCAGGGGCGAATAACGCGCTGGCCTTCTTCGGTTGTTCCTGTGGTTTCACCCGTCAAGATCATTCCATCGGAGACGATCAGGTTGGCGAAATAATCCGGCAGAGATTCCATATCCCAGGGCTCGACCACAATTCGGTTTCCCAACAGGCCGGCGGCATCGAGATTCTTCCGGGCGGCAGCTAATTTCTCCGGATCTTTTTCCAGACCGACGATTTTCAGCTTCGTTCTTTTTGCTAATTCGTATGCGAGGCGCCCCTGCCCGCAATCCAGAACCAGGGCATACCCTTTCTTTATGCCGCTCTCAGCCATGATTTTTTCCGCGGCGGCCTTGTACGTTTCGCTAAGCGAATCGTCAGGATAGGGATTGGCTTTTATTGACGGCTTGATTTCTTTGGCCGCGGCAACTTCGGTCCCGCCGAAGCAGTAAATTGGTCCTTCGTCACTACTTACAACCAAAGAACCGCCGGAGGCGACAAGCCCGACGGCGGCGCCATTTACGTCGCTCTTCCATACTTGCTTGCCGGTTTTTGCGTCAATGCCGACGACGATACCTTCGCCGCCTGCATAAACAACATCCCCGGCGAGTATTACCGAACAAAGCCCTTTCCCTGAGTATCGCCACTGGAAGCTGGAACCTTTCAATCTTCTTTCTTCCTGTGCGGCGTCGGCTATTTTCTTTGACAATTCATCGATCCGCTCGTTAAGCTTTTCGCGGGCAGTCTCATCGGCCGAGCCAAGTTTTGTCTTAAACTCATTTAGTTGGCTTTTCCACATTTGCCGGTCCCTCGCCAGCCTTCCGGCATTACTGACGGCTTCGGCGTAGGCCGTCCGGTTAATCGCGTAGACGCCTTGTGAAGTGACGATGTATGAAAACTCAGGAGTCACGGTCATATCGATTCCCGGGAACCACGCGAAGGCATCTCCCTGGCGTCTTCCGGTTTTTGCATCATACGCGACCTTATGAGGTTTGCCCGAGTAGTCCACCCCGGAGATGAGCCTGTCGTTGTCCAGCAGGGCCCACGTACCACCGCGTTTGGCGCCCGGCGAGGCGTAGAATAGAAATTCTCCGGTATGCCGGTCGAATCCAGCAGGCATCGACCGGCCCGAAGGAATATACAGCACATCCCTGGAAGCGAGCGGGTAACCGTGCGGCGAAATCCCGCCGTATTCCAGTTCGTGAGCCCGGTCACCGATCGTATCGTTTTTCCAGACCACCGAGCCGTCGGAAGCCTTGAGGGCACAAATGTACAATCCTTCGTACGGAAAAACGCCGGCAGCAAAATATACAATTCCATCGTCAACAAGGACACCTGTCCTGACCGGCCAGAGCGATATCATTCTTTCGTTGCCAATGATTTTCTCATCGGTGGGACCGGGTCGGTATTTCCATATGAACGAGCCGTCTTTGCAGTCGAGACAGTACACATAACCATCGTCGGAACCGAAATAAACCTTGCCGTCACAAACGGTGGGAGTAAAACGAACCGGCCCTTCGGCGAAGAATGTCCAGCGTACCTCGCCTTTGGCCACATCGATTGAATAGACCTTATTCGTCGTAAAGGAACCGAAATAAGCGCTGCCGTCGGCTATCACTACGTGATACGCGTTGTCGTTGTGCATTCTCGGCATCTCTTCGGAGGGCATCGGCCAAGCCGGTTTGGGCTTGTGAGCAGGAACATATTTCCATTGCAGAAAAAGACCCGGACCAACGGTTTCGGAGGTAATCCCGCTTCGAGTTATATCAGAGCGGTAAGTCGCCCAGTCCTCAGCGAGGCCAACGCCGCAAACCGCGAGAAAGATAAGGAAAGCACAAAAACCAGTTAGAGGACGAAAAAACGCTGATAACAGCCTGGAATCACTCATCGTATTTTGCCGCTTCATTGGGTATCTCCTCATATAGTTAAGTTAATGATTTTAGTTACTGATCCCATTGGATCACCCTTACTTTTACTTCGTTCTGAAAGAGCTAAATCGTTGTATTTTGATCCACTTTTACTTCCGGCTGATAAGCCGGAT
>Ga0307433_1000599_pt1 | contig 26175 bp, 24 predicted proteins | sample SalMarWE160210MG_FD_202166 | JGI IMG/M metagenome (GOLD analysis project Ga0307433, IMG submission 202166) | Salt marsh sediment microbial communities from the Plum Island Ecosystem LTER, Massachusetts, United States - WE1603-210 | ecosystem: Environmental > Aquatic > Marine > Intertidal zone >... | reverse complement strand
AGATTCCACGATTGGTTGAACCTGTTTTGGAGAATAAGGCGGATATTGTCGTTGGTTCACGTTTCTTGGGTTCAGAGAATGATGTACCGAAGTATAGGCGTTGGGGAATTAAGTTAATCACTAAGTTAACTGGGGCTGTTTCTAGGCATAAGTTCAATGATGCTCAGTGTGGTTTTAGAGTGTATGGGTATAAAGCTTTGAATGGTCTCAATCTTATTGAGAATGGCATGGGTTCAAGTGTAGAAACCCTATTTAACGCAAAAAAACAGGGATTAACCGTTGCAGAAGTTCCAGTAAAATGCCAATACAAAGAGTTAGAGAAAACTTCAACTCATAATGCTTTTGGGCATGGATCTAGTGTCCTAATGTCGATTATCCGATTAGTAATAGAAGAAAAACCATTAACGCTCTTGGGATTACCTGGACTGATTTTTCTTTCTGCTGGAACGGCTTTCGGAATATGGATGCTAAAAATATTCGCGGAAGAACAACAGATAGTTACAAACATTGCTTTAGCCGCGATGGGTTTTGTTCTCATCGGAATGTTCACCTTGTTCACTGCCATCACCTTGTATGCTGTTTCTAGGCAGGCACAAAAGAATGGCAAATAAATCTAGAACATATTAGTTTAAAGGACAAGCGTGTACTCGGAAAATGTTAGAAATAGAAGTGTGTGAAATTAGGGGAAAATGTCCAGTTCACAAGGTTGGAGATAGAATAGTGATTGATGATCCCAAGATAGTCTTGGAAAGGACAGATGCTCTTTGTGTCCATGCGCTTTCATCCTTGTTACATTATGTTCTCATTCTAGAAGCAGATGCTGATCTGGTAAGGTTGGGATTGACGAAGCCCGATGATCGAGAACATGCTTACATTCAGTGTGTTGATCCCGGAGAACCGTATACTGATGGTGGTACTGTAATCTTCAAGTGCAGAAGAATCAAACAGGAAAAGGCGTCTAGTTGAAGATCGCGATTATTTTGGGAACTAGACCAGAGATAATCAAGATGTCTCCGGTTATTCGTGAATGTGAACGCTTAGGGTTAGATTACTTTATTCTGCATTCGGGACAGCATTATTCTTACGAGATGGATCAAGTATTTTTTGAGCAGCTTCGCTTGCCTGGCGCGAAGTATAATTTGGATGTTGGTTCTGGTAGTCATGCGGAGCAGACTGGGAAGATGCTTATTGGGATTGAGAAGGTGCTTTTGAAGGAAGAGCCTGATGTGGTTTTGGTTGAGGGTGACACCAACACGGTTCTTGCTGGTGCCTTAGCGGCTGTTAAATTGGGGATACAGGTTGGACATGTGGAAGCGGGTCTTCGAAGTTATGATCGGAGGATGCCTGAAGAGATTAATCGTGTTTTAGCTGATCATTCTTCGGATATTCTTTTTGCTCCTACAGAGAAGTCAAAACTGATCTTACTTGGGGAAGGTGTTGGAGAAGAAAATGTTTTTGTTACGGGTAACACTATTGTTGATGCTGTCTTTCAGAATTTGGAGATAACTAAAGAAGTGCAGGGGCAAACAATTCTTGATCGTCTAGAGCTTGAGAGTGGTGCTTATTCTGTTGTTACTGTTCATCGGCAGGAAAATGTTGATGACAAGAAGAGGTTCTGTGGGATTCTTGAGGGCTTGGAAAATGTTCATGAAGAGACAGGTCTTGAATTGGTCTATCCTATTCATCCGAGGGCTAAGAAGCGGTTGCAGCAGTTTTCTTTTGTAACCAAGAATGTTAGGTTTGTTGAGCCTTTGAATTATTTTAGTTTCTTGATGCTTGTGAGCAACGCTAGGGTTGTGTTAACTGATTCTGGTGGGGTTCAAGAGGAAAGTTGTATTCTAGGAGTCCCATGTGTAACTGTGAGGGATAACACTGAGAGGCCAGAAACTTTGGAGGTTGGATCAAACGTTTTGGCGGGAACAGAGCCCCAAAATATTGTTGAGAAAGCAAAGATTATGATCAAAAATACTAAGAGTTGGAAAAATCCGTTTGGAGACGGAAATTCTGGTCACAGAATAGTTGACATATTGAGGTGCAAGTTTGAGTAAAAATAAGGTATTGGTGACTGGCGGATTAGGGTTCATTGGAACAAACCTGATTCGTGAGCTAGAAAGTCGTGGGCACGAAGTTTGGGCTTGCGATCTTATCCATTCAGAGCGACGAAACTATATTCGCTGTGACGTTAGCAAATATCGGCAAGTTGAGCAGCTGTTTGAAAAACACAATTTCGATTATGTCTACCATGCTGCTGCAGAATATGGAAGATGGAACGGTGAAGACTACTACGAAAACCTGTGGCCAACAAACGCTGTAGGCACAAAAAATATGCTTAGACTGCAAGAGAAGAAGAGGTTTCGCATGATCTTTTTTGGCAGTGCAGAAGTTTATGGCGACTATGACGGTCTAATGAGTGAGGATGTTATGGATAAGATTCCGATTAAGCAGATGAACGATTATGCAATATCCAAGTGGGTTAACGAGTTACAGATATTGAATTCCGCGGCGATGTTTGGAACCGAAACCGTGAGAATGCGATTATTCAACGTTTATGGACCTGGAGATACATATACGCCATATCGCGGTTGGATACCCAAGTTCATTTACAGCGCTATTGAAGACGAACCCTACACGGTTTATCTTGGACATAAAAGGACGCTTGAGTATGTTGAGGACCTCTGCAGAGCCTTTGCGAACATAGTTGACAACTTTAAGGCTGGTGAGGTTTACAATTTTGGAGGCAACGAACAATACACAATCAAGTATGTTTCAGACCTCATATTGAAGCACGTTGGAACAGACGATTCGATGGTTACTTATGAAGAGGGTGAACCATTTACTACTAGGATTAAGACACCAGACGCTTCGAAAGCTGAAAGGGATTTAGGTTTTAAACTAACCGTCCCCGTGGATGAAGGAATAAAGAGAACTGTTGAATGGTTCAAAAGTTATTACAAAAAATGAACTTTTTGATGACATTACACCAAAGAGCCGTCTCAATATAATGAGGTAAATAATGTGAAAGAAGAAATATATGAAAACTTCAAAGGAAAAACTGTGCTTGTGACTGGTGGAGCAGGAGCGATTGGATCGAATTTAACCCGAACTTTAACTGGGTTGGGCACCAAAAAAATTGTCATTCTAGATGATCTATCTTCGTCATACACATGGAACATTCCGGTAAACCCCAAGATTGTTTTTGTTAACGGTAGTGTCCTTGATGATGAAAAACTGAAGTGGGCTTTCAAAAATAAACCGGAGATAGTGTATCATCTGGCAGCCCATTTTGCTAACCAAAATTCAGTGGATAATCCTGAGACGGATCTGATGGTGAATGGTCTGGGTACGCTTAAAGTTCTTGAGTACGCCCATCTAGTTGGCGTTGAACGGTTCATTTATGCTTCGTCTGGCTGCGGAATCTATGGTTCAGACTCAAAAATACCCTTCAAGGAACATGACGCGTCAATGAAACTTTACACACCATATCAAGTCACGAAAATGCTTGGAGAACTCTACACAAACTATTTCCACAATTTGTATGGCCTTCCAATTGTGAATGCAAGATTCTTCAATTCGTATGGTCCCGGAGAAGTTCCAGGAAAATACCGCAATGTTATACCCAACTTTTTCTATCTTTCAATAAACAAGAAACCGTTGCCTATCACAGGAACTGGTGATGAAACGAGAGATTTCACCTATGTTGGCGACATTGTTAATGCTTTGTTGGCTATGGCTTATTACGAAGAGGCTGTGGGAGAAGCAATCAACATTGGCACAGGAAAGGAAATAAAAATTAGTGATCTTGCAGAATGGATCAACGAAATAACAGGAAATGATGCCGGCATAGTTTATAAACAAAGAAGAAATTGGGATAAGAAAACACGTCTCTTAGCTTCGATTGCAAAGGCTAGGCGTGTCATTGGATACGAACCTCGCATGGATTTTGAAGAGGGTTTGAAGCAAGTGCATGCGTGGTTCATAGAAAATCAAGAAAACATTCAATCCTGTACTGATCTATTGCCCATCTAAATCAAAATGTACACACAAATCCAAGAAATGACAAGTTTAGAAACAAGGGTTCGGGGAGGAGACTTCGAGCATATGGATATTGAAGGATATTTTAGTGAAATGAAGCGGTGCACAAAATGTATTTTACCCGAGACTTTCCCGGGAATAGAGTTTGACGAAGAGGGAGTATGTAACTATTGTCGAGATTACAAACCCGTAGAAGTATTTGGAGAAGAAGAATTTGAACAGGTGCTGGACAGATACAGGAATTCGGATGGCAAATATGATTGTGTTGTTCCTTTTAGTGGGGGTCGTGACAGCTCTTTTGTTCTCCATCAGATGGTCAAGAGATTTAACATGAACGTTCTTGCCTTGACAGTCGATAGCGGGGCAATGATGCCCGAAGGTTATGCCAACATAGAGAAAGCCGTAGGTGTTTTGGGCGTGGATCATGTTTGGCTTAAAGACGAAAATCAAATTAGAGCCGCCAAGGAAAATGCGAAGAAAAAGTTTCATGCTTGGCTAAAGAAACCATCAATCAATATGATTGTACCCGTGTTGAATGCTGGTGACAAAACCATGAACCTCCGAATCTATAACCATGCTAACAAAAATGGAATACGTCTAGTGCTTGGAGGCAATAATGTCGGAAACAGCAGTTTTGAGCAAGAGCACTTCAAGACGGGTTTTCTAGGAGTTTTTCCAAACGAGCGAGGAATGTATTCATCGATTGACAAAACCAAATTATCTTTTCTCTTGGGCTTAGAATACTTCAAAAACTGGCGAAACCTTCGCTGGTCTATCTTCAAAGAATATGCGAAGGGGTTCTATGTTTACCTTTTCGAGTCATTATCCAAGCCAGAGGGAATTGTTCCTCTAGGTTTCTATGACTACATTTACTGGGACGAAAAGGAAGTAGTATCTACAATTCGTCGAGAATTAGGCTGGCAAGGAGCCAAGGATACAACAGCCACTTGGAGAGTGGATGATTCAATGTATCCATTGATAGATTACCTATATTACAGGTTGGTAGGATTCACTGAATTCGATGAACATTATAGCAAATTAGTACGTGAAGGGCAACTTACTAGAGGCGAAGCGCTCGATAGATGTCTTTCCCACAACTCTCCAAGGATACCTTCTTTAACAAGAACTTTCGAAGAATTACAGGTTACTAAAGAGCAGGTCGATGAAGCTGTGGACGAATATCGACCAAAACTTCTGAAAAAGATTCTAAAAAAGAATCATTGAGCTTTGAACATTAATCTCTCTATTGTGCAATTGGCTTCCAGAGAAATATAAAAGATGAAATCAAATTGAATGTGCTCATAATAGGACAATATTTCCCACCAGATTTGGGTGGAGCTGCCACCAGAGCGTATAATGTTGCCAAAGGGCTTTCTTTGAATGGCTGCAAAGTTACTGTTGTTACAGCTTTTCCACATTATCCGCATGGAAAGATACCGAGAGAGTACAAGTATAAGCCCTTTAAAGTGGAGTGGCTTGGAGAAACCAGAATTATCCGAGCATTCATTCTTCCTTTGGAATCTAAGGGCTTGTTTAAGAGGTTGCTGCTCTTTGGGTCATTTGCGTTGTCATCTTTGTTTGTCTTGCCGATAGTTGGGAAAATTGACGTGATTTGGGCTGCGAATCCGGATGTTTTTTCACTCATTCCCTCTCTTGCGTATAGCGTGTTGAAGAAAAGGGGTGTAATGTCCAATGTGGATGATTTGATAATTGAAGATTTGTATGATTTAGATTTGGTGAAGAGAGGTTCGATATTATCGAAAATGGCTGAGTTCTTTGCGAGAGTGCTTTTTGCTAAGGTTAAAGCAGTGACGCCGATAAGCCCGGGGTACATCGCAACTATAGCAAGATATGGAGTGGACGAAAGCAAGATTCAGGTGGTAATGGGCGGCGTGGATTTAGATGTGTTCAAACCTTGTGAGTCCAAAAGAGATGTTAATGGAAAATTTGTTGTGTTGTATTCGGGAGGTTTTTCGATAGCATATGATTTTGAGCAGATTTTCAAAGCTGCCAAGATAGTTGAGAACGTGGATGATGATATAGAGTTTGTTGTTCAAGGGAAGGGGGAGCTTTTGGATTCTATGTGTTCTAAGGTTAATGAGCTGAAAGTGAGGAATGTGCGAATTGTTGATAATCTTTTGAGCAGAGTGGCCGTTAGTGAGTTGCTATGTCAAGCTGACATATTGATTTTGCCTCTTGCTGATTTTAAGACGCCTTACCATGGCATATCCTCTAAGCTTTATGAGTATCAAGCGGTAGCAAAGCCGATAATCTGCTGCAGTAAAGGTTTGCCTAGGGACTACGTGAAAGAAACGAATTCGGGTTTAGTTGTTTATCCCGGAGATTATGAAGCATTGGCTAAAGCAGTAATCGAGCTGAAGGAAAATCCATACTTAGCACGGATGATGGGCGAGAACGGAAGAAAATACGTTGAGCATGAAGCATCCATTGAGGCTATAGGTTCAAAGATGAAGAAAACTTTTGAACTGTTGATCTCTAACGCGTAGAGTGTCCCTGTTATGAATCGTCGAGTATGTTTTGTTGGGTCTGAGATAACTCCTTCAGAAGGTTCTACATTTGTGGGGGGTCACGTGAACACCGTAGTTGGTCTCTGCAAAGGATTACACACTTTAGGATGGGAAATACATGTTGTTACAACTCCTTCTAGGTTCTTAAAGGAGTCTTCATTAGATTTTCCGTGGGCAAAATTTCACATAATACATGTTGGTGGCAGACATAACTCTTTAGGTTATGTTGCTGACTTTCTCATAAAGTCTGTTCAGACTGTTGAAGCTTTGTCCAAGAAGTATGTTTTCGATCTAGTTCATGCACATTCAGGTTATTTTGGTCCAGCAATTATTCCAATAATAGTTAAGAGACGTGTGGGTCTTCCTGCCCTGTTTTCTCTTTATTGCCCTGCCTCACTTCTTCCAAACAAGTTGCCGATGGATAACTACGGTGTTAAGCTTTTGTCCTTTAGTTTGGACAAAATTATTGCTGTTACTACAAACGTTAAGAATTCTTTAATAGACTGCGGTGTGAATGCTGGAAAAATCGAGTTGGTTCCATCCTGTTACGATGAAAAAGCCTTTAGTGACAGTGCAGTTGATTTGGCAATCAAAAAGTCTTTTGATGCTTCTGTTCAAAAAGTCTTGTTTGTTGGTAACGTAGATAAAACTAAAGGTTTAGACATCTTTTTGCTTGCCGCTAAATCTATACTGCGCATAAATCCTAAGACTAAATTTATAATAACACTCCATGAACCCGTTGAGCGACTTGAGGGTGCAAGAGCCCTTATTTCTCGTAGTTTAGGTTCTTCTGCGGAGGTTCTTGGGGTGGTAAGTGATATGGCACAGTTAATGGCTAGTGTTGATGTGGTTGTTGCTCCTTTTAGAAGTACTGAGGGTATTTCTGATATTCCTATAATTGTTCTGGAAGCCATGGCGTTAGGAAAGCCTGTTGTAGTCACGGATCTTGCTGGAGTAAGAGAGGCAATACGTGATGGCGAAAATGGGTTTATTATTGAAATTGACAATCCCAACGAATTAGCCAACACAGTAATTGATCTTCTAAACAATCAATCTATGCGAGAAGAAATAGGTAACAACGCAATTTTGTGCGCCAAACGCTTCTCATACTCTGAAATATCTAAAAAACTAAGTGATCTGTACTTAAAAACTGTGGAAATGTGTAATTAATGGACAATAAAGCTGAATACGATACCCAAGCGGTTGATTATGATGAAAGCAGATTTAACGACCCTCTTGGGCGTCATTTAGATTATATGCATAAAAAAATTCTCACTCAGTTCATTGACCCGTCAACCAAACTGTTGTTGGAAACCGGAGTTGGCACTGGTCGTTTTGCAACATGGTTAGCGAAAAAAGGCTTTGAAGTAGTGGGAATAGACTTATCCAAGGAAATGTTGAAAAAATCGAAAGCAAAAAAAGCCTTATTGAATGTTGATGTAGCGTTAGTTATGGCTGATGTCCACCATCTTCCATTTAAGCAAGGAATGTTTGACGCTTGCATTTGCATAAACGTTATGGACCATTTCCCTGATGTCACAGGTTTCTTGCGGCAAGTTAATTATGTGATAAACCAAGATGGTTATTTTGTTTTCAACTTTTCTAACGTCTATAGTCCTTATCTGCCCGTCGCTTTGGCAATTAACTCAAACAAGCAGGCTATGTTTAGAGGTGGGAAAATCCAAAGCCATTGGTTCACTTTAAGGGAGGTTGACGATATGCTGGCAAAGTCTGGGTTTGTGATTACAAAGGTTAAAGGTTGTTTTATTGCGTCACCTGTTCCTTGGGGCAATATTCTTGTTAAGCTTATTCAAGCGATGAATTTTTCTGCTGAAGATTCTCGGTTAAAGTTTTTTTCAGCCAGTCCCTTCATCAAAGCTAAAACACGTGCCTCTATAACATGTTCTCCGTAACTTTTTGATGTTGGTGCCTTGATTTGAAAATATTACAAGTGATTCCTTATTATTATCCGGCTTGGCAGTTCGGTGGACCTGTCAGGGTTGCATATGAACTTTCAAAAGAACTTGTTGAGCGTGGTCTTTCTGTCACTGTATACACTTCTGATATAGTTGACGAAAAAACTCGGGTGGATAACTCCTTCCAAAAGGTTGATGGTGTGGATGTTTTTTATTTTAAAAACTTGAGTCTTTATGCTGCTAAGAGGAAAATGTTTGTCACTCCTTCTATGCTGTTCGCTGTCAAAGACCGTATCAAGTCTTTTGATGTTGTTCATATACATGGAAATAGAACAACCCAAAGCCCTATACTTCATTATTTCCTAAAGAAGAACTCAGTTCCTTATATCGTTCAAGCCCATGGCGGCTTACCTATGATAAGCGGAAACAGACTAAAGCGATTATATGACTTGTTCTTTGGGCATAATTTGCTGAAAGATGCTTCGAAAGTTATTGCTCTTAGCAGGGTGGAGGCTGAGCAGTATAGGAGTATGGGAGTGCCCGAAGAGAAAATTGAGGTTATACCTAATGGTATAGATTTGTCGGAGTATGCTGTTTTGCCGCCTAAAGGGTGTTTCAAGAAGAAGTTTGGAATAAGTGATGACGAGAAAATAGTGTTATATTTGGGCAGAATACATAGGATAAAGGGAATAGACATTCTCGTTAAGGCTTTTACGAATGTAATTAAGAAGTTGGATGCTGTGAGGTTGGTAATTGTAGGTCCAGACGATGGATACCTACGTGAAGTTAAGGCCTTGATTAAGACTCTAAACATAGATGACAATGTGCTGATTACAGGTCCCTTGTATGGCAAGGATAAGCTCGAGGCATACGTAGACGCCGAAGTTTATGTTCTGCCTTCACGATATGAGACTTTTCCAATGACTGTCCTTGAAGCATATGCGTGTGGCAAGCCCGTGATTGCCTCGAAAGTTGGCGGACTACCCGATCTGGTGACAAACGGACAAACGGGGCTATTGGTTGACCCTGGAAATATCGTGCAACTGACAAAAAATATTCTCTATTTATTAGATCATGCTGATGGCGCCATAGAAATGGGTCTACAAGGTAAACAATTCGTAAAGGAAAATTTCACTATAAAAAAGGTCACTGATAAACTTCAGGGTCTCTATAGTGATGTATTATCGAGTCTGCCCTTAGAGTTTACAAAAAGCAAAAACTCCTGTGGTTGACGAATGCGGTATCTAAGAATAGTAATATTACACAACACGATAGCACCTTATAGACATCCATTATTCGAAGGACTTTCTAAAAGTGTAAATTTATTAGTTTACTACTGCTCAGTAAAACATAGCTCGCGTGAATGGTATTTATGGCCTAGAAAATACGATTACAAGTATAAGATTCTTCCAAGAATCCCCATTAAAACACCGATCGGAGAGCTTAGTCTAAATCCATCCATATTAAGGGAGATTTTCAAGAATAAGCCGCATATTATAGTAATCAGCGGTTACACTGACCCTACTACGTGGCTCGTCTTTGCTATCGCCAAACTACTAAAGATTCCAATAATTCATTGGACAGAAGGGGTAAAGGAGCCTCGGTCAATTCTAGGAATGACAACTAGAACGCTAAGAATGCTTTTTGTCAAGAAGTCGGATGCGGTTGTAGTTCCTGGAAGGCTATCAAAAAGATACGTGATCAGTTTTGGGGTTGATGCAGAAAAGGTCTTTATCGCTCCAAACACTATTGACAACAAATTGTTCATTGAGGTATCGCGTAGGTACCAGTTCTCTAAGGAGGAGTTGAAAAGTCGAATTGAATTAAAAGGCGAAGTTGTTATCCTCTATGTAGGTCAACTCATCAGAAGGAAAGGTATTGAATATTTACTGCCTGCTTATGGAAAACTCGAGCAAGAACACAATGATGTTGCATTACTACTAGTGGGAAGCGGCCCATTAGAATCATATTTAAAAGGCCTAGCTGATTCTCTTCATCTTAAAAATTTCATGATCATTCATTCTGGTCTGAATTTAAAGGAATTAATAAGGATTTATTCTGTCGCAGACATTTTCGTACTACCTACACTAGAAGATGTTTGGGGTTTTGTCATAAATGAGGCGATGATCTGTGGATTGCCTGTGGTCTCTACGCGCTCTTCACAGGCCGCCCTGGAAATGGTTCATTCTGGGGAGAACGGTTACGTTATTGAAGCGGGAGATTCTGAAGAATTATACGTTGCGCTTAAGAATTTGATCCGTAATCCCACCGAAAGGCAGCACATGGGTATTAGGTCAAAAGAAGTAGCTATGAAAAGATTTGATGTACTGCATATGGTTGAAGGATTTATATCCGCCATCAAATACTGTATTGGAAGTGTGAAATAATGGTCTCAATGAATGTATTATCTGTAATAAAGGATCCAAAACTGTTCTTTAAATATATCAGACGGAAGAGCATTTTAGCACGTTTTCTCAATTTAACCAAAGGTGAGGTAACAGAATACCTGCGAGAAAGTGAGCAAATCACACGAACGATGTTACGATTGACAGAGAACACTAAACTGGGGGCAATGGTTTCTCCTTTGCGAGGACCAATTGTTTATACTTGTATCAGAGCATTGAAGCCGGCCATAATGGTTGAAACGGGTGTGGCATCAGGCTCGTCTACTGCCTACATATTGCAAGCAATGGAATTAAACAAAAGCGGCTTGTTGTACTCCATAGATTTACCGAACGCCGATCCAGGTGCGCTGGTGCCTGAAAATAAGGAAACTGGCTGGATTGTGCCTTCCGAACTGAGACATAGGTGGAAGCTGATTTTGGGGCGAAGTCAAGAGCAACTGCCTCCTTTGCTAAGGGAGCTTCGAAAGATTGACGCTTTCTTACATGACAGCGAACATACGTATGAAGCTATGATGTTTGAATACGAAACTGTGTGGCCGCATTTAAGAGATAGGGGTGTACTCTTATCTGATGATATACACTGGAATAGAGCTTTTTACGATTTTGCCCGAAATAAACACCCAACACGTTGGACCACCTTTGATGGACTTGGCGCAATAATGGCGGTAAAATGAATTTGTGTGGTCTTTCATGAGCAAACTGGGTGACATTGTACGCGCATGTCCGATTCGGCACTGGACGGCACGATATTTGTACGATCGCTTCAAACTTTTTCTGTACGAAATAAAGCATCCAGATTATCCATGGTTGACTCCGCTGGCAATCGAGATTCTATCAAGTTGGTTTAGAAAAACAGATTCGGGTCTTGAGTACGGGTGCGGACGAAGTACGCTGTGGTTTGCTAGACATGTCGCACAGCTTACGAGTGTGGAGCATAATCATCTTTGGTATAAAGTTACTAAGAAGAAACTTGCAGAATACAACATTAACAACGTAAAGCCTACTTTTTGTAGGCTCATCCAAAACTCTCGGTCTGACAAATTGGACTACATACGAATAGCAGACAGTTTCTCTGATGGTAGTTTGGACTTTGTACTAGTTGACGCAATGTTCCGAGATGAATGTGCCCTTGCAGTTCTGAAGAAGATACGATCAGGCGGGCTTTTGATTATCGATAATATTAATTGGTATCTCCCCTCGACTTCTAATGCTCCTAATTCGAGAACTCGACAGGATGGACCTGCTTCTCAAAACTGGGCGCTCTTGTCTGAGCTCTTGAAAGAATGGCGTTGCATTTGGACCAGTAATGGTGTCTTTGATACTGCAATTTACGTTAAGCCATGTCCATCTGTATGTTAATCAAAAAGTCTATAAAGTGAGGCATAACGTTTCATTCTTTAAAATACCTTCCAAACGAAAGACATCTGGAATTTTCCATATTTGGGGTGCAAATAAAACGTCAAATTATCTGCTGCTAGAAACTAGCGAAATCGTACAGACAGTGCCAAGAGTGGCGAAGGTTGTCGCACTTCACAGTAGTCTAAAGATGTCTATTTATGATAATCTTTCCCCAAAGGAAGCATTTGGCAACAATAAAAGAGCTCACACAAGTATTCGAACACTTCGGACTATTGGAAATAAAACACCGCCCCAGAAGCCTTGCTACGGAGTTGGCGGAGCTAAATGAAAGTTCATTTTTTCGTTGGGGGTATATTTACAACATTTACTGCACGGGTTTCTCCATTAGTTGGAGTACTAGAGAGTTATGGTGTTGAGTGTAAAATCATACCTCCTATAGCTTGGCATTACATTGCGAAAGGTAGGCTCGGTAATCTTTTGTCCGTAGTTATGACGCATAATCCTAAGAAATATGTTGAGACATTAACCAACCATCCTGATATTGCTATTATTGGAAGAACTTCAACGCCACAAATGTATCTGCTCCAAAAACTTCTTAAAAGTAAAGGTGTTAAAATCATTTTTGACTTAGATGATGCACTTTTCCTAACGACTAAATTCTTTGGCTTTAACATTAAGCCCGGCTCATTTTGTTTGGACGAAATGATTAGAGAGGCGGACTTCGTTACTGTGAACGGGCATTGCCTGTTAAACTATGTTAAGATTTTAAATGAAAAGAGTGCCATATTGCACGATCCGGTGGAGTGTAAGTTGTTTTCTCACGAACTTGAGGTTGTCCACGATAAGGTAACAATAGGTTGGGTGGGAAGTGCCTGGTCTCACTATGAAAACTTGGCTCTTCTAGTTAAACCACTTGAGCGGATCGCCACGGAGTACGACATTCGATTTAAGATAGTCTCATATTTAGGTGATCTGAGAATTAAAGTAATGTTCAAAGAATTGGAGAAATTAATCGAGGTGGATTACGGCACACATAGCTGGCTTCCCCTCAGCAATTTTGCGAAGTTAACCTCAGACTTTGACATAATGGTTGCCCCTCTCCAACGGAAACTTAACTGTGAATGTAAAAGTGCATTACGCGTAGGTGAAGGAATGGCTATGGGTATTCCAGTTGTTGCAAGCCCTGTGGGAGAACAAAAATATGTTATAACGCACGGCGTTAACGGTTTTCTAGCGAAAAATGAGGAAGAATGGTATAAGTACCTTAAGATGCTCATCGAAGACGGGAAACTACGGGATTCTATGGGAAAGTCTGGAAGAGAAACAGCGGAGAAAAAACTATCTTCGCGCATTTGTGGCAAGAAACTATTCGACATAATGAATAGGCTGTTACAATAATGTGTTCGACGATTTATGTTCTCAAGTAAAGATGATATACACTGGAATAGGGCTTTTTACGAATTTATCAGAAATCATAAACCCAAACGTTGGATAGCTTTCGATGGATTAGGAGCGGCAAGATTATAGAAGAACCTCTCGCAAACCCTCTGAAAAAGGGTAAGATCCGTATGCGGCTATTTTCTGAAATCGATGTTTGGCTAATCATCATAATAACAGCTTATTGGGTTTTCTTAATTTCAGATATTTCAGCGGGAATAGTTTTAGCCATAATTGTCGGGCTTACCTCAGGCCTTGTGTACCGTTTTATAGTCAAAAAAGAAGAAAAAACAATAAAATTAACTAGAATATCCATATTTTCACCAGAAAAATTGCTAATAGCATCATTCATCACACTCTTGTTTACTTTCTTAACTTCGTCGATAAACTCTATTTACTTGGAAGACTGGCTCGCCATCCCCGCAACAAACTGGATCCGATTCATGGTGGTAGGCGCTTTCTGCGCTTTCATTCCAGGCTTCATTTTGATAAAACTTGTAGACAGAGAAAACAAACTGCCTACTAGAGTAAATATAATATTGTCTGTACTGCTCAGCATATTCTTTACATCGCTGTTTTGGTATACCATAAAAATGGCAGCGCTTGATAGCGATTTAGTAAACATTTTGTTCATAACCGCAAATTTCACGTTAATACTCATTTACCTGCAACATACCAGAAAAAAAGCAAAACCCGATAAGACTGATTCGCTTAGAATGCTGAATCTCGATGGCGCAATGGCTCTAGGAATCCTCGTAATTCTTTCTGTAATCTTAGTTTACGTTCAGCAATTCATCTATACTCCATTTATAAGAGGAGATAACTGGAGTTACCTATCCGTATCCAATTATATAGATAATGGCGTAGCCCTCTTGGAACCCGTTGGGAAATTCTACAGTGTGAATCCATTATCAATCTACGAACTTTTCAACTTGGCTTTGTTCCGTTTATCTGGTTTTCCACCAGTAAATTCCATGATGGTAACTAGCCTTATCATAGCATCCCTAATACCAATAGCCTTCTACACTATGAGTTTGCAATACGTCAAAGACAAAAAATTGAGTATGCTATCCACACTCATATATGTCGCAATATCTGGCTTCGGCTGGGTGCCTTTCATCATTCAAAAAATCGGCACTAGTGTACAGCATTACTCTCCTCAAAACCTCCTTTCAATTCTCGATGGCATAATGCCAAAAGTCTTAAACGATATATCTCAACCTCAAGGTGTGATACCCGAAGGCTTTAAGACATATGTGCTCGCAACTTTGACGATAATCATGTTGCTTTACTTGCTTGAGAGCAAGTTACCCTCCAAAGCAAGAGTCTTTCTCATTGGAGCCATGATGGCCTTTGCTTTTCAAGTTCACATTGAGGAAGCATTGATATTCTCTTGCACGTTTCTGCCGGCTTATGTACTCTTAAGCAGAAAAAATGTGTACGAAATTAGAAACGATATCGCAGCTATGGCGCTGGGTGTTCTAGCGACGTTTATAATAGGATTATCATGTCCGACCTATTGGATTAGTCCTTTATTGGTGAATTACGTTCTAATTGCTCTCGTTTTTGGCTTACTTTTAGGCTATACTTTTGTAAAGAAATATATGCGAATAAGGCTACCAAGCCGCAAGCTTAGTTTTCTAAAACTCACCGTCTCATGTCTGGTTTGTTACGTCTATCTTCTTTCGATAATTGTCCTTGTATTTTACGGTTACGAGAACATGTACTATGGTTCTTCGGTTGTATATCAAGGATTCACGTTTCCTTGGTACTATTATCCGCTAAGCTTTGGAATAGTTGGTGTGCTGGTGCTAGTTGGCTTCTTGATGGATTTTCAAAAACACAGGACTATAGCGTTCTTTTTAATTGCAACAGTATTTGTCTTAGCTTTCGGGATGATAGTGTCGTACATCAATGTTAATTTCTTCTTTACCGCGACAAAAGAATGGCGCATAATATATAGAATCATGCCAATACCTGCTTCTCTTTTCGCTGGATGGGCACTCTATAGGCTGATGAATTTCTTTGAAAATACACGTGTGCGCTTACAATTTCAATCTAAGCTTGGAAATGCCCACAATGACCTTCAACTCAATTTACGTTATGTCTCGCCATTTTTATTGATTCTAATCATAGTTCTTGGGATTCCTAGCACAATTTTGGCTTCAGAATACTGGATGGTTACAGACGCAACTTCGGTTGGTCGGATTCATCCGACAAGTTACGACCTTGAGTTGGCAAACTTCGTCTACCAAAATGTGCCAATAACATCACGCGTGGCAACTTTGAGTGACAGGTCAAACGCTATTATCAGGTTGGCAGGCGGTACAACGGCGATACCCTCGATTTATCCCAACTTGCTTGTAACGCGCCCCGAGACTGCTGCTTTGCTTTCATCAGATGTAGGCTATGTATGCATAGATAAGGAAACAGATACTGAATTGATAAATTGTGAATTAGTGAAGTATCTTCCACTGGTATTTACTAATTCACGTTTCCTAGTTTACAAACTGCCATACCTAGAACCCCCATCGAAATCTGATGTGGGTTACATCGCACCACTGTACTATACTAACAGAACGCTTCTTTCATACATTATTGTTACATCACTAAACTCTTCATACCAATTGGTAAATGACGACATTTACGGCAAATCAGTGATGTTAGTGCCGTCAGATTTTCCTAGAACTGAAAGAAATGTTCTATATCTTGATGGAGTGAATAGTTATGTAGATCTCGGCAACAAATGCGATATAGGGTCTGGAAACTTATCAGTAGAAGCTTGGTTTAGAACATCCACTTCTGGAAGAGTCATGAGTCTAGTCAACAAGCGGCGAACTGGGGCTCAAGAGGCTGGTTACAGGATCGTAGTATTAGATAACAGCAAAATAGCCGCTGAACTCAATGATGGGAATGGAACCGTAGCGGCGTCTGGACAACTGCCCAACGACGGTAATTGGCATCAGGTAGTGGCAGTCTACAACAGAGGTAATTGGCTTAATCTCTATGTAGATGGTTTGCTTAAAGGGACGGCTGATATTTCGAGAAAGATCGGCAACATTGTTACAGACTGCAACCTAACCTTAGGCTCTCAGGAAGGAGGCGGTATGTTCTTCAATGGTTCTCTGTCGGCAGTTCGCATATACAACCGCGCATTGTCCAAAGACGAAGTAAATTCAAATTATAACGAATTTGACAGCCCTGTAAGAAACGATTTGATATTGTGGTTACCGCTAGATGAAGGCAAGGAAACCGTCGTTCACGACTTTATTAGTAATAACAATGTTGGTTTGTTGCATGGTTGTAGTTGGAGTTTTGAACGTGTACCCATTCGCGAAGTTTATCGCGTAGGAACTCCCGTGTTGCTTGATTGGGTGAAAGACGGCGGTGAACTTGTGGTCTTAGGAGGCGAGGGTGTACTATACGAATCGTTTGGATTTGAAATTAGCGACTATAAAAATGCGAATGAGATTCGTATTGGTTCAGAAGCATATTCACTTGAAGTTCCCATTGTCAAAACTCTCAAATGTGATAATGATGTAACTATCTTGAGCTACTACTCGCTTAACGGCGTAAACATATCTCCATTTGTTGTTCAAAAGAGAATTGGACAAGGAAGCATATTTTACATTTATGTCGATCCTATATATGATCTTACAAGCACACAGCAAGGTGGCTGGTTTGTCGCAACTCGCCTAGCTTTGATGATAAGGAACTCTCTGGAGGAAGCTGGTTCACATCTCAGTTCAAGGTCCATTAGTTTGGCGAGGTTTCCACTGGAAAAGAGGTGGATGGGCATGTACGTAGCATATGGAGAGAACGATTTTGTTGCAAAAGGTGATATAACCACAAATTCTACACTTTCTGGTCTATACTTGCTGCAACAACCCCTTATCGCAGATACGGTCTTCATCAATTCGAATCACATAGAAAGAGTTCTCCAAAACGTAACTATTAACGCAATAAATGTTATCGGAGAGGCTGAGCTTGAAGTCCACTCAAACACCTTCAGTTCTCTCAGTCAAAAAATCAACTCAATTCCTGGCTACATTCCGCTTCAATTTGAAAATTGTACCATTAAAATAAGACCTGTGAACAGTTCTAAATTGGACATTCAATTAGCCGAAGGACGTTTTTCCATAGAAAATGGTGTAATTATTGTAAAATCAAAGTCAGCCCAGCTTGTGATTGAAAAACCATTCATCGTTATTAACGGCAGCACAAGTTTCACAAAGATTTCGTTACCATCTACTTACGCAGCATGGACAAACAATGCACAACTTGTTGGAAATCTAACATTCCACATCGACTACGGAGACAACGATTACTTTTTCTCTGATCAATTTAAAGGCACATATGTAACAATTACCTCCATATATCCTATAGATGACGTGATACCTTGGAAAGATATTATTACATCGGTTCCACATATGATAGTTGTGAGCATCATGTTTTTAGCTATTATTACATTTAAAAAAAAGTGTTTGAAGAAACATGCTTGATCTAATGCAACAATTGATTAAGGATAATAAAGCTGATGGGTTTGCATGTTTTGCTCAAAGATTTGCACTTAAGCTAATGGACGAACTTTTCAATATAAGAAAAACCAAAGTTAAGTTTAAAGGCGAAGTCTGGAAAACCCTAAATTTTAAGGCTCTAGGTTTAAACGCTGAAGCAAAATTACTTTTAAACCCAAAAGATGAAGGCTTTTCTAAACAGTTCTACCTCTACGGCTTCCGCGAACCTTTAAACACTTTTGTAATGTTCAAGACTATCGCGAAGAAAAAACCAACAGTGCTTGACATAGGAAGCAATCTTGGATATTTTGCATTGATTGAACTTCAGGCAGGGGCTAAACAGGTAATAGCTGTTGAACCAGTTCCTTTAACTTTTAGTCTGTTATCTAGAACGCTTGAAGATTACAGAAATACAACACTATTGAATATTGCTGTATCAAATAAACATGAAAATTTGAAACTCTACGTCGCAAACGAATTTAACGTTACATCTTCACAAGCTACTTTCCTAAAAAATAGTGGGCATAAAGTTTTTAAGGAAATTAATGCCCCTGCCGTTCCAATTTCAACCCTAGCAGAAGAGTATCCAATAACTATGGTACGAATGGATGTAGAAGGCCATGAATATTGTCTTCTTGGTGGCGATATTCCTAATCAGATTGAAACCATATGTTTAGAACTTCATATGCTTCCTCCTTTTGGTAGACGACAAGTTACAAAACTCTTCGAGAATTTAGATAGACAAGGTTTCAAAGCTGCTAGGGTTATATACGAAATGCCTTATGGTTTCTATCCGCTAATAAACCATCTAGGCCTAGAAATGACTTACAAGCTAGCAAACATTTTAAAAGAAGAAAATATGAGCGGTGTTAACATTCGACAAAACATTGATTTGATGAACTTAGCAGATGAAATTGAAGAGGGCGGGATTCTTCATTTGATCTTACAAAAATAACGTTCTATTGGTGCCCAACTTGAAGGCTTTAGTGTTGAGTGGTGGCAGAGGAACTAGACTTCGTCCATTAACTTTCACGTTGGCTAAGCAATTGATTCCTCTAGCCAACAAACCCGTTCTCGGCTATGTCCTTGACCAAGTAGCCGCAACAGGCATAAACCAAATTGGATTAATAATCGCTCCAGAAACAGGACACTACGTAAAAGAATACGTAAAAGACGGAAAAGAATGGAGATCTAAAGTCACATATATCCCTCAAGAACCCCTAGGATTAGCCCACGCCGTCAAAACAGCCCAACACTTCCTCAGGGAAGATGACTTCATCATGTGTTTGGGCGACAACCTACAAGGACAAGGATTAACAACATATGTACAAAAATTCAAAAAAGAAAAGATGGATGCCCTAATCCTCCTAAAACCTGTAGAAGACCCGACAAAGTTTGGCGTAGCAACACTAGACGAAAAAGCCAACATCATAAAATTAGTTGAAAAACCAAAAGATCCATCATCAAACCTTGCAATAGTTGGCACCTACATCTTTTCAAGTAACATCTTCAAAGCCATAAACCAAATTAAACCCTCAATGAGAGGCGAACTCGAAATCACAGACGCAATACAAGAAATGATAAACATGGGCTTCAACGTAAAAGCAGAAACCCTAAACACTTGGTGGATAGACACCGGAAAAAAAGATGATATACTCACAGCCAACGCAAAAATTCTAGATGAATATACAAAACGGGAAATAAACGGTACAGTCCAAGAGAGCAAAATTGAAGGAAGAGTCATAATTCAAGAAAACTCAAAAGTAATCAACTCCACCGTTCGCGGTCCATGCGTGATTGGGGATGGCTCTGTTATAGAGAATTCTTTCATTGGACCATACACAAGCATCGGTAATGGAGCAAAAATTATTGATAGCACCATCGAATACAGTATTATATTAGAGGATGCACAAATAATTGGTGTAGATAGGTTGGAAGAAAGCTTGATAGGAAAAAGCGCCAAAGTAACAAGAAACCATAGGAATAACTGTTTAAAGCTTCATGTGGGTGACTATTCGGAGATAGAACTATGAAAGAATATGCCCTTAAGGGAGTAAAAACATACGAAATCAAATTATTGCCTGACGAAAGAGGCTTCTTCGCCGAAGCCTTCCGGCAAGACTGGAAAGAATTTTTTGAAGACGAGCAGATAACACAGGCAAACCTAAGCTACAGCTACCCCAACGTCATCAGAGGATGGCACAAACACAAGAGAGGACAGATAGACCACTTCTTAGTGCTAAAAGGAGCCATGAAAATCTGTGCATACGAAGAAACAACAGGAAAAATGGCTGAAGTAATCTCCAGCGGCGAAAAACCAACTATCGTAAGAATACCCGGCAAATACTTGCATGGTACAAAAACGGTCAGCAGCGAACCATCATTAACAGTATATTTCGTTAACAGACTCTATGACTGTCAGAATCCAGACGAACATCGCAGACCATGGAACGACCCGACAATAGTTCCCACAGAAATAAACGGCAAAAAGGATGATCCCCGCGTTGGCAAACCATGGGACTGGTTCAGACCACCATACAAATAATGAATTGAACCTTTAAGCTCGTATGCTTATAAAATGGATGACGTATAAAGATGCTGGGGTTATCTGTTATATTCTCTCACTTTGAAAGAAGCTGTGAACTAACGTGAGGATGGAATAGGTTGAAGTTACTTGTCACTGGCGGACTCGGATTCATCGGCAGCACCTTCATAAAGCATACGCTGTCACAAAATTCAGATACTGAAATTATTAATGTAGACATAAATGGGTTTGGAGCAAATCCAGAAAGTCTCAAAGAAATCAAAGATTTAGAGAATTACAAATTTGTTTTAGGAGACATTTCAAACTCCTACCTAATCGAAAAGCTAGTTAAAGACGTCGATGTTATAGTAAACTTTGCAGCTGAAACTCACGTTGATAGAAGCATTGCTGAAGCATACAAATTCATTACAACCAACATCTTAGGAACATTTACGATTTTAGAGTCCATCAGAAGATACAACGGTTCCGTTAAATACGTCCAAATCTCAACAGACGAAATATATGGAGACGCACTCGAAGGCTCTTTCAACGAAACCAATCGAATTAATCCATCAAACCCATATTCAGCAACCAAAGCATCCGCAGACGCCTTATGTTTAGCATATCATAGAACATACGACTTAAACATCAACATAACCCGATGCACTAACAATTTTGGACCAAACCAATTCCCAGAAAAACTAATCCCCAAAACTACCATACGAGCATTAAGAAACTTTAAGATCCCCCTATATGGAACTGGAGAAAACATCAGAGATTGGATGTACGTTTATGATCATTGCGAAGCTATATCGCTGGTTGTTAAAAAAGGAAAACCAGGAGAAATCTATAACGTTTCTTCAGGGAACGAAGTTTCGAACATAGAACTCTGTAAAGAAATCCTTACACTTCTGGAAAAGCCAGATGACTTGATCACCTTCGTTGATGATCGCCCAGGACATGATCTTAGATATAGCTTAGATTCATCAAAAATCCGTTCAGAACTGGGTTGGAAACCTACGAAATCCTTCACATCAGCCTTAAAAGAAACTGTAAACTGGTACAAAAACAATGATTCGTGGTGGACGCCTCTGGCAACCAGAGATGTCTTGGATCCAACACCATGGATGGTTAATGCAAACTGAGATTTCTAATCACGGGCGGAAGTGGACTTCTTGGCTCAAAGGTAGCTGAAAAGGCTATTCTGGAAGAACATGAAGTGTATTCAGGTTTTAATCAACATGAAGCAAAAAATGGAATCCCAGTTAAGCTAAACTTGAGTAGACTCGAAAATATCACTGAAGTTTTTAATTCAATTAAACCTGAAATTGTGGTACATGCTGGAGCACTATCTAACGTTGACAAATGCGAAGAAAACAAAGAACTCGCATGGAAAATAAATGTTGAAGGAACACAACATATAGCAAAACTTTCAAGGAAACACAAAGCATTCTTAATTTACGTTTCAACAGACTACGTTTTCTCCGGCAAAAAAGGAAATTATACCGAGACTGACGAGACTAAACCAGTAAACTATTACGGCAAAACAAAACTTGAAGCCGAAAAAATCGTTCGTAAGCTAATGCCTGACTGGTGCATAGCACGACCAAGCGTCATATATGGATCAATTCCCGCCGCCGGAAAAATCAACTTTGCTTTGTGGGTTCTTGACAAACTCCGAAACGGTGAAAAAATAAAGATAATAACAGATCAAATTATATCACCCACATTAAATACAAATCTCGCAGAGATGATCCTTGAAGTCGCACAGAGACGCTTAACTGGCATCTACCACTTATCCGGAGCTACACCCATAAACCGATATGATTTTGCATGCCTCATTGCTGAAACGTTTGATCTAGACCAAAACTTGATTACGCCAGCCAAATCCGAAGAAATGAACTGGAAAGCTGAAAGACCAAAAAACACCTCTCTAATTGTGGAAAAAGCATCAAAAATATTAAGTAAAAAACCGCTAAAAATCGAAGATGCCTTGAACCAACTAAAAAAAGAATTAATACCTGAATAATTACGTAAAAAACCAAAGGTGCGGCTATTGATCGAAACCGAAAAATCTTTGCTGGATGCTTCCAAAGAAGAAAATGGAAAAATTCCCTCAAGTCTTTATGAATTAATCACAGATTCGATTCCAATTGCCTCAGTAGAAGCTATCATATCAAAAGACGACTCGTTATTATTTTTACGGAGAAAAAACAGTCCTGCCAAGGGACAATGGTGGTTTCCAGGCGGCAGAATCAGAAAAGGAGAAACACTTGAAGAAACATTGTATCGTGAAGTCAAAGAAGAAACAGGTCTACAAGTAATTGAAAGTGAATTAGTAAACGTGTATTCAAGAATATTTAACCAACGACATGACATAACAATAGCCTACATCTGCAAATGCAAACCAGACAAAATCACACTAAACAACGAACACTCAGAATACAAATACATAAAAAAACTCCCAAAAAACATACACCCATATTTAGTTGAAGTAATAAATGATTTAGAAAAAAAGAACCTAATCCCATCCTATTTAAGAGTAGACTCTTCGTAACTGATTATATTATGTTGATAAGAGGGTGATTTTAAAGCAGTCAATCAGCTTTAGTTTGTTGCGATTTGCCTGCACATCTCTCTAAAAAAACACAAACAAACACCCTAAATGCGCGCGCACAGAGTATCGATTTATTTCCAGTTACTCGATAACAATACCGTTAGCTCTTAGTACTTGTTTAATTTTTTTTACTTCAGCTTTGAGCAACCGAACCTCTCGAATAACATCCTGCAAAGTTGTAGGAGTAATTCCACTCAGTCCAGGTGATAAATCAGATGGCTTTTTCTTTCCTCCAACAAGATCCTCGGGCCTGTAAATTTCACCCACACAATCCACCTCACGATAACAATATATGTCAAAACCTAAAAAAGGGTAAGGTCATAAGTTCAAAAAATCTTGATTTACTACAGCACCAAACGTTACTAAGTTATCGGCTGCACGCGCAGGAGGGGGCATCATTTTTCGATAAAAAATTATCCACAGCAATCGCCCTCATAAAGCAAACCAGAAAGACCATCTTGCTATCTCCAACGCTAAATCCATCTTCGGAGACAAAATCAAGTATGCCTCCTCAGCTATTGAATGCCTGAAAAACACTGACTGCTGCATCATCGTAACCGAATGGCAAGAATTCAAAAAACTAAAGCCAGAAGACTTCACACAAAACATGCGAACCCCCATCCTAATCGACGGAAGAAGAATAATCAACCCAGAAGAATTCAGCAACAAACTCAAATTCGCAGCCATAGGACTCGGAGCACACACATAGTACAATTAAACAAGAGTCTACATTATGGAAGAAATCACATTCTGGACAAAATGAGTAAAACGTTACCCGAAACGTTTGACAAGATATACAAACTAACATGCGGGCTCCACCGTTATCCCGAGAGCTTCCGCCCCACCATAAAAAAAGAGAAGCTACCCCCTAGAAGCCTTGACGAAAAACCTAGCCCTTTTTTTCAAAGATTTCTTGGATGTCAGCACGCACAATCTATAACGCTTAAGAAGAAAAGCTTAAATCGTATACATTAATTACTTTGTAATATGAAGTTCGTTATGGACTCTGACTGCTTAATTAAGCTGACGAAGGGAAAGGCAAAGAGAGATGTTTCAATGTGCATAAAAGTGATCATACCACAAATAGTTAAGACGGAAACTGTAGATGACAGCAAAGCCTATGGTTATCCCGACCCGTTGGAGATCGAGAAGAATATTAAAACAGGAAAAATCAAGGTTGAACCAACGCATACGCCCCCTGAAATTCGCCATGTTGTGGAAACACTTAGGCTCAAAGGAGGAGAAACCGATGTCTACAGCCTGTTTCAGAAGGGAGGATTTACAGCCATCGCCAGTGACGACCAGAAATTCACTAGGAAAATGGAGGAGATAGGCATACCTTGCATCACACCCACAGCTTTAATAATCTACACTTGGAGGAAGGGTGCAATAGATAAAGAGAGAGCTTTAGAGCTTTTAGAAAACATCAAACCGATGGTCAGCGACGAAGAATATGTCCTATCTAAACTTGAGATTGAAAGAGGAGGTGAATCTCTTTGAGTATGACTCCAAAAACTACACGCATCCCTAAAAACCTTCTTAAAGTAATAGAATTCCGAGTCAACAAAGAAGGATTAGATGAATCAACGGTGATAAGACAGCTTCTTCATCTAGGAGTTAAACAATACATATCCCAACTCTACAAAGAAGGCAAACTTTCTCTACGGGAAGCCTCGGAACTTCTAGGAACTCCCATCAGAGAAACCCTCGAAATACTCTGGCAAGAAGGCGTCAAAGGCAACATACTCGTCTCAACCCAACTAAAGGCACTAGAACTCACAAGAAAAACAACCAGTTAACAGAACGAGTTCTCATGAGATTATGTCAAGGATGTTTCAAGGAAGCCTAACAAGCTAACCCTCACCACAACCAAGCTCCCACGATTTGACAAAACTAGTCTCAGATGGAACAATCTTTCTAACCATCTACTTAACAGCCCCATTGATGAGAGCAGCAAACAAAACAGACACCCAAAACCTACAAGAGACCCTAGAAGAATTTGGCCCCCTCTCCTACATACTTAACATCCCACTAAACCTCATCGAAAAAATAACAACCATCGTTCAAAAGTCATAATCATATTTGCCTCCAAACAGTCAAGAATTGTTGAAACCTAAATGGGAAAAAGAATTCATTTAATAATCAAAAACAGCACATCTAAACATAGAGGGCAACCAAAACACGCAGCTACTCCTCGACACTGGGAAGATCCTCAGGCAACTCAAGATTAGAAGAAGAAGGACAACATGTTTTTTGCTTGTATCCTACTACTTCTAACCCTAGCCGCTGCATCTTTGCCTAAACAGCCCCATTTAATCTTCTTGAGCTCAGCAGCTAATGGTATCTAGGCTCCCGCCTGCCTCAAAAAGAATCCTTAAGACCCTAAACAACCAAAAGAAGTAGTAGTATACCCAATTTTTTTACTTTGGCACTACTACTTCTAACACACCACTCATTTTCGGCGCCCTAACAGCATCATATATCGGAGGAATTAAACTGTAACATAAAAGAAGTTGTTAACCATCAGTTTGTAGCCTCTTGTTCATCAACTTCTAAAGTCATATTATCTCCTAGCCATTGTTTAGGAGTAAACGCTTTCTCTTTTTTTAATAAAAAACACATGCATAAATTTTCACGTATACACCTAGGACTAAAACCGCTGCTAACTTACGAGACCAAACTCCTATCAATCCGATCCGAAACTCGTGAAACCGATTTATTCGATAGCAGTTGACAACTTTCAACTCTTAAAGGGACGCCAAAACATTACGGTAGAAAAGTATTTATTGGAGAAAATTCTACAAAGTCAATTATGGCAACATCTGTCAAAATGAGCGAAG
>Ga0307433_1000598_pt1 | contig 26189 bp, 19 predicted proteins | sample SalMarWE160210MG_FD_202166 | JGI IMG/M metagenome (GOLD analysis project Ga0307433, IMG submission 202166) | Salt marsh sediment microbial communities from the Plum Island Ecosystem LTER, Massachusetts, United States - WE1603-210 | ecosystem: Environmental > Aquatic > Marine > Intertidal zone >... | reverse complement strand
TTAGGATTAATAGATCCAATAGAAAAAATTGGTAGATTAATCGAAGGTAAAAATATTTTTTTCCATGTTGATGCCGCATTTGGAGGTTTTGTCTTACCGTTTCTTAAATATTTAAATTATAAAATTGAACCATGGGATTTTTCTGTCAAATTTGTAGGTTCAATCACTGCAGATCCCCATAAAATGGGATTAGGATTAATTCCTACAGGTGGTTTTTTTATAAGAGATCCTCAAATTTTGCAAAAAACCGGTTTTGAAATTCCTTATTTAGCTGGAGGTAATTTTAAACATTTTCAAATAGTGGGTACAAGACCTGGTGGAACCGTGATATCTTTCTGGGCAATAATGAAATACCTTGGTTTAGATGGCTTTATAAGAGTAATTAAAAGATGTATGGATAATACTCATTACTTGATTAAAAGAATTTCAGAAATTAATGGAGTCAAATTAGCAGCTCAACCAAAAATGAATGTTGTTGGAATCACCACTGAAAATGGGGATAGTATCTGTGAAATTGATGAGGAATTGAGGAAAAAAAAATGGATGCTTGGAAAATTTAAAGATTTTAATCTAATTAGGATTGTAGTAATGCCCCATGTAATGAAAGAGCATTTAGATTTGTTCATAAATGATTTAGAGCTCACTTTAAAAAAACTTGGAATAAATTAAAGATAACTATTTCAAATCTCAATATCTTTCCATGAATGAATTTTTAATACTTCTATATTTTTGCCGATAATACTTTCAATTTCCTCGATTTCTTCTAAAATTATCATATCTGCTTTATTATTTTTTTCATATATATATAACAAATCGAGATTTTTCCAATCCATATTCATCAACTGACTTATCAATCTATCACACTTTTTTTTAATACCCTGAAGAGCAATACCAGATAATGTAGGATTAATTTTTGAATAATCATTATAAATTAAAGGTCCACCACTCACTATTAGATTACGTGGATCAAATCCCAGATTTTTCAAAATTTTCTTAGAATGATTAGCAGAAAGTAAGATGTATTTATTTTCCTTGATAAGATTTTTTAATTCTAATATGTATTCTTCTTTTGATTTTTTTGAGTTTGAATATAAATCTACTTGTAAATATTTAGCAAATAGAGGTTGAAGTTTGCTTTCTAAGGTATTTAATAATGAAGTAAACAAATTTAGTTGATTTCCATTTAATTCAAAATTCGGAACACAATTTCTGATTAATATTTTAATTTCAAGTAAAGTATCAATAGCTTCTAAAAGGGATTGAACTTCTTTCGAATTAATCTTTAAAATCACTTTATTCTTTTTCTATAATAATTAATATAAAAATAAATAATAAATAAGAATTTTATAATATCCCACTGAAACATATTTATAAAACAAAAAATAATTAATTTATTAGGGTTAAAATTCTCGTAAAAAATGGAATAGAGAATGGTTAAAGATAAAAAGAAAACTATAGGAATTAAAACTACAAGATATTTCACAAAAACCTGCAGTAAATGTAAATTTGAATATCCAAACTGGTTTACGAATTGCCCAAGATGTGGTGCTGCATGGGATGAAGAAGAAGCACATGCAGATATAATCAGAGGAGATATTCTTAAAAAAACAATAAAGATCGTTGTAAAAATAACAGAGGAAGATTTTGATGAATCAATTGAAGACGTTAAGCTAATTTTTAGCGCAGATCAAGGAAATAATTGGTATCAAATGAGTATGGAAAACAAGAAAGATTATTTTATTGCTGAAATTGCTGAGGTCCCAATTGGTTCTACCGTTATTTATTATATTGAAGTATTATTACAAAATGAAGAAACTATTATAGAAAATAATGAAGGCAATTATTTTTACTATAAAGTAGGGGCTCCTATTGAGCAAGAAACAAGTAATGGAGAAAAAAGAGAAAAAAGTGAATTAAAATCAGAGATTCCAATGGGAAAGTCTTTTCCATTAGAAGATGATTTTAAAATATCCCAATCAAATGAGTTTCGTAAACCTAATGTGCCTCAAAAAGACGTTTATTTCAAACCTAAGGGGGATCAACCAGTAAAATATGTTTCATTTGATAAACACCAAAAAATTATTGAACCAAATAAGACTCCCAAATATTACCAACCAGAAGATAATTTAACTATTTTTGGAAAACCACAGACTGAAATTGATCCTAATTTAAAATTATGTCCGTATTGTAATTCAAAAATCAAAAAAGTCTGGAGTACTTGCCCTATTTGTGGTAGAGACTTATAGATTTAGAAGAAGAATAAAATTTATAGTATAGATAATAAATAGAGTCATATTATAATTTTGAACCACATTTGTTACAAAAAGCATAATCTGATGATAATATGGCTCCACATTGTTTACAAACTAATAATTCTTTTGATTTTTGCTCTTTCGATTCTATTGTGTCAGTTTGAGTGGGTGTGAATGCAGTAAATGATGATGGCTCATTTTCTATATCAGCTACATTTGGTATAATCCTTAAAGTTGATGATTTTTCTTTAGATGCGCCTTCTTCACCCGTGAATGGAACAAACGTATCACTAATAATATCTTGTGTCGATTCATCAAGTCTTTGGGATAATGTCTGAAATAATGAAGGAGTTCTAGTGTCTAATGGTCTAGTATCTAATGGTTCTTCTTCTAATGATTCAAAAGATGTAGTTTTTTTCTCTTTTTTCTCTTTCTTTAGTTTTTTTGGTTTCTTCATTGCATCAATTAATTGCTCGTGTTTTTCTCGAGCTATTTTCAATTTTTCCTCTTTATCTTGTTTCTTCTTTTCTTTTTCTAAACGTTTTTTCTCTTTTTTCGACATAATTTCCTGGGGCATATAATCAGCTAATGATTGGGATGTAGTTGTTGATGCATGAGTGGGCATTTCTTGTTCAGGTTCAAATGTCATTGAAGCTGGTTTAGGTTTATGTGGTTCTTCTCTTCTAGATACCATAAAGGGAGTACTTCTTTCTCTTTCTTTTTGATAATTCTTCTTAGAAGTTTGAAAGCCATCTGGTGCAGGGGCTGGAATAGGAGTTTTTTGCGAAAATGGAACAGCTTTAGGTTTGTACGTTTCTGGTTTTGTTAGAGTTGATTCAGTGGAAAAAGAAATGGATTCTGATTCAGTTCGGTCTTTAGGGCTAATCTGTGATAAAATTTCATCAGGTGTTTTAAATTCAATATCAGTTGCTTCTGGTGTAGAGATCTTGGGTTGATCTTGGAATTTTGGGGTTGGTTCTGGAACGGGAGGTGCTTCAAATTCAAACTCAGGCTCTGGTTTTATTGAGTGCGTTGATTCAGTGATATCCGACCGTATGAGTTCTGGAACGGGAGGTGCTTCATAATCAAATTTTGGTTCTTCTTCTAATGACCGTATAGGAGGAGATAATTTAGGATATGTCGGCTCTGGAACAGGAGGTGCAGTATAATCATATCTAGGTTCTGCTAATGTTTCTAATTTTAATGGTACTACAGGTGTAATAAGAGATATTTTTCCGGGAGCATATACCGTTTTCTTTGCAATTAGCTGATTCGGTACACCCTGTCCGATCATTAAACACGCTAATATATAAAAACAGTCTCCAACACCATCCCCTGTTTTAGCTGAAGTCTCCATATAATAAAGATTAAAATCTTTGGTAAATTGGTTAATTTCCTCTATAGAGATCATTCTCTGGTCTATTAGATCACTTTTATTACCAACAAGTAATAAGGGAATTTCTGATTTAATATTTGCTCTTACTTCTTCAATCCACTGTGGCAGATGTTCAAAACTAGAGGAATTGGTTAAATCAAATACTAAAACAGCTCCTAGTGATCCCCTATAATACATCGGTCTTATTGAGCTGAAACGTTCTTGCCCACCAGTATCCCAGAGTTGGAGTTTGCATCGAATTGGCCCCTCTTCTGTATCTAATTCAATTGTTTTTACATGAAAGTCCACGCCGATAGTCATCTTATAATCTTCTGTAAAGAAACCTTTGGAAAAACGTAAGGTAAGAGCAGTTTTACCCACACCGCCATCCCCTACAACTATAGATTTAAATAAAAAATCATATTCTTCAGCCACTTGAGTTCAACCATTATAAAAGAATTTTATTGTAATATTATCAATTTTTTCTTTATACTTTAAGTTAATATAATAAATATAAATATAATTAAATATACTTTTGGAAATTTTAAAAGAGTGATATCATCTCAAGCATAAGGATGATTCTCAGATTTTTGATGTTTGTTAAAGATTTTAATCAATTCTTTTATTAAAATGGATAATATATGCTAGTTAATAGAAATTCATAGATTTAAGTGTTTTTTTTTCTATTAGTATTTCTTTTTGATGATCTATTTTCATACCAGTTATGAATCTCTTCTAAATCCTCAGAAGGGAATTCATAAGAATGGCTTAAATCAGGATAAATTTCTCTTTCTACTTCGTCTTTATAATTTTTAATTGCTTTTTGTATATTTTCTCCAAGATTTCCAAAGTATTTTAGGAATTTGGGTTTAAAATCGGTAAATATCCCTAGCATATCATGAAGAACTAAAATTTGTCCATCACAATATGGTCCTGCTCCAATTCCAATAGTAGGAATCTCAATAGATTCTGTGATTAATTTTGCTATTTGCCATGGGATACTTTCAAGGACTATTGAAAAAACACCTGCTTCTTGAAGATTCTGAGCAGCTTGAATTAGATTTTGTGCAGCCTTAACAGTTTTTCCTTGAACGAGAAATCCCCCAAATTGATAAATTGCCTGAGGAGTTAGTCCGATATGCCCCATAACTTGGATATCTGCTTTAATCATTGCTTTAATAATAGGAATTATTTCTGTTCCTCCTTCTACTTTAACAGCTTCTGCCCCTCCTTCCTGAATAAACCTTCCTGCGTTCTTTACTGCATCTTTTATATTGACTTTATATGAGAGAAAAGGCATATCACCTACCACCATAGCATTTTTTACACCTCGAGAGACAGCTTTAGTGTGATGTATCATTTCATCCATAGTAACTGCTAAAGTATTCCTATATCCTAATACCACCATTGAAAGAGAATCTCCAACTAAAATTAAATCGATACCACATTGGTCAACAATTTTAGCAAATGCGTAATCATATGAAGTAAGAGTAACTATTTTTTCTCCTTTAATCTTCTTCTCGATTATTTTTCTCGCTGTTACTTTTTGTAAAGACATAATTTCAATTAACTAACCTCTTTTGAAAAAGATTATGAATTTTATAAAATAAATTTTTTCAATATTTACTAGGTATAAAGCCAGAGGGGAGATTCGAACTCCCGAATAATAACTCTGCAGGCTATCGCCCAACCTCTAGGCGACTCTGGCAAATTCTATTGGTAATATAATATTATAAGAATATATGATAAAATTTGGGGTAAAATTTTAATATTTTCTTCTAACTCATACTCCTTGTTATTTTTTATCCTAAATTCCTTAAATTTAAAATATTCAATAATCTTGTATTTGTGGGTTGTCATTCTTTCAAGAAACAATATCAATAAGATTTTTTAATATACTATTCATTAAATTACACTAATAATATTGAATGGGATATGATTGAAATGAATGCTAAGGATATTGATTTTTATTCATTAGGTTTCGAGTTTATTGAAACTAAAACGATGTTTATTTCAGATTATAAAAATGGAAAATGGGATGGTGGAAATTTAATTCCTTTTGGAAATTTTGAAATTTCACCAGCAGCATGTATATTAAATTACGGTCAAGGGATTTTTGAAGGTATGAAAGCTTTAAGAACTAAAAAGGGAGATATTACTTTATTTAGACCTCAAGAAAATGCGAAGAGATTCAATAATAGCGCAGATAGAATGCTTATGCCTCGATATGATATTTCAAAATTTTTGGATGCTGTGAAAAAAGTAGTAAAAGCAAATGAAGAGTATATCCCTCCCTATGATAGTGGAGGAGCTCTATATATCCGACCTCTAATGATTGGAAATGGTCCTATTTTAGGAGTGAAACCCGCTTATGAATATAAATTCATTGTCTTTACTATTCCGGTAGGATCCTATTTTCCTGAGGGTTTTGCAGGTGTTGATTTAGAAATTACTAAAGAATATACCAGAGCTGCACCCGGAGGGACAGGGGCAGCTAAAACATGTTGCAACTATGCTGGTTCGATGCTACCAGCAAAAGAAACAAAAGAGAGAGGTTTTGCTCAGGTTATCTTCTTAGATGCTGTAAATATGGAATACATTGATGAAGTCGGAACAGCTAACTTCTTTGCGATGATAAAGGGAAGTTTAATTACCCCTAAATCAAGTGGAACTATATTACCTGGAATAACGCGAAAATCAATAATCTACTTAGCTTCACAAAAATTAGGTCTAAATGTTGAAGAACGTGATATTTCATATAAAGAATTATTTGATGATTCTTGTACAGAAGCTTTTTGTACTGGCACTGCTGCTGTAATAACTCCAATAAAGTCTGTTGTTCTTGAAGATAATAAAAGAATTTTTAGCGAAGGAGAAGCGGGAGAAATAACAAGAAAATTGTATGAACTTTTAACTGGAATTCAGAGATTAGACATTGAAGATGAATTTAATTGGATTATGAAAGTATAAATAATGAGGATTTATTTTTAAATTGTTGTCATCTAGGATTTTTTCATTGAAATATGATTAATTAATTTAAAAAAAGCCTGATTAATATTATAACCTGTTTTTGATGATATTTTTATATAATCGAAAATCAGTTCATTTCCTTCAATAATTTGATTAATATAATCATCAACTATTTCAATTTCTTTCTGATCAATTAAATCAAACTTTGTTCCTATGATTAGAATAAGTATATGCCCTAATTGTTTTAATTTAAGTATCCATTTAAAAACTGTCTCTAACGTATTGAATCGAGAGAGATCAAACAATATTAAAGCGGCAATTGAACCCTCAACAAAATTATCTAATATTTCTTTAAACTGCTTTTGTCCAGCAAAATCCCACATTGTAAAATTATATTGCGTTCCATTAACATGAAGAATTTTGGAAAAAAAGTCAATACCTTTAGTTAATTCATTATTTTCATTAAAATCGTTATTAACTAATCGGTTTAAAAATGAAGTTTTACCAACACCGCCGTCTCCCGACACAATTATTTTAAAAACAACTGATTTTTTTAAATGAATTTTATCTGTTCCCATTTATGTAGCAAAAATATGTTTTAATTTAATATGAGGTATTTAAAGAATAAAATAAAATTTTGTTAAATTTCTGGAAACACCATCGTAAAATGATATTAAAAAGCTAATAGAAATTCGCAATTTCGAAATTATAATTAAAATTTTTTCTGTTAATTAAAAAAACTGCTTACTTATATTGTTTAAATATTGAGTTTACTTATTTCTTTTTATTCTTATAATGACTCCTGTCAATGCCCTGGATTTTTGTCTTTTAGAAAAAAATATCTTTACTAATATCTTTTACCTATATATTTTTAAACCATTATATTGGTTTTTTGACAGGGGTCATCCTTTCTTTATATATCATTATTATTAGGTTATCATTTATTATCAATGATAGAATATTATTTCTTAAGTGAAAATTTATTAAAATTTATATTTAGGATCTATATGAAAGTTGGTTATATTCAAACATCCCCTATTTTTGGTGATAAGGATAAGAATTTTGAACAAATAAATATGATAGTTTCGAAAAGAAAGGCAAAAGTAATAGTATTGCCCGAGCTTTTTGCAACAGGATATACTTTTGTTTCAAAAAAGGAAGCTAATTTGTTAGCAGAAGATTTAAATGGTAAGACTGCAGAATTCTTATTAGATTTAGCAAAAAAGACAAATGCTATCATAATTGGGGGTTATATTGAAAAAAATGAGGGCGCTTTGTATAATTCTGCTATGTTAGTTTCTAAAAATGGAGTGGTGGGTAATTATCGAAAAATTCATTTATATTTTAAGGAAAAAATATGGTTTTCCCAAGGAAATTTACCATTTAAAGTCTATAGTTTCAAAGAATTTAATATAGGATTAATGATATGTTTTGATTGGTTTTTCCCAGAAACAGCTCGAACTCTTGCTCTCCATGGAGCCGATATAATTGCTCATCCAGCAAATTTAGTCCTTCCGTACTGTCAAAATGCAATGGTTACACGTTGCCTTGAAAATAAGATTTATGCAATAACATCGAATAGAGTGGGAGAAGAAAAAAGAGGATTAGACCATTTTAAATTTACAGGAAAAAGCCAAATTACTTCCTATAATGGTGAAGTACTATCTTCTGCTCCAGGAGAAGATATTTTCATGGATATAGTTAATATTGAAATAGAGAAAGCGAGAAATAAGTCTCTTAATGATTTTAATAATATTTTCGAAGATAGAAAGATAGAATTTTATAATAATATATCTCATTAGATATTTTCTCTTAGTTTCATGATTTTTTTTTTTAACTTTTTTATTTGTGAATCTGCATCTAGCAAGTTATATATCAAGAAACTTTCGAGAATCTTAGTTGCTTTTTGATAACTATTAATACTATTAATGAAATCCCCATTTTTTTCATAATTTTCAGCCATTTCTAATACGAAGTCTAATTCTATCTTTTTTGACTTGTAATCATGCTCAAATATTATCTGTGAAATTTTAATGATGTCATCTTTTAATTTGAACTCTTTTGCTATAAAGAGAGCTTTATTGTATTCTTTAGAAGCGACTTCGTACGCTACATCTTTAGCAGCAGTTTTTCCCTTTTTTAGATATTGTTTAATCATTTTTTTTGCTGTTATTAGATCAATAGTGTTTAATTTTTCCTTTAGTTCAGTTAAATCGCCATTGTTAATAACAATATCAGAGATAAATTTCAATTTGGAAGATTTTTCATCGAAAGCGTCTTTTTTATTTTCTAAATTATGAGCTATTGTCTCTAATTTAATAGGAATTATCACTTTTTTCTCAAGAAGTTGATAAATCTCATATAAAACGATTTTTGTATTGATACTTACAATTTTTTTGACTTTATTTAAGAGATTATTAATATAAAAGAAGGATTTTGATAGGAGTATTTCTTTTACTATGTTAAAAATTGCTTTTTGGATTGGATTCTCATTAATAGCTGCTAAATATTCGGGCGGAATAGAATGAGCTATTGTAAGAGGGAAGACGAGTTTGATATTAAAAGATTTAACTAAAAAATCGATCATTTCACTAGTATTAACTGCTCCATTTTTTTGGAAATTGATTAATTCATTTTCAAATTGAATTTCAAATTGATAGAGGAATTGAAACATTTGAGATCTCAAATGATCTGAAGCTTTTTCATCAAGTATGAGACATATTCTAATATAATCTCCATTCTTAAGAAGAATATTGAAATTTTCATATTGAAATTCATAAACATGGTTTTCTAAATTAATATTAGCCTTTTTTTTCGCAATATTACCCGTTTCTGAAAAAATTATATTTGCTTGGATAAATCCACTCAATAAATTAGTATCAATTTCTACATCAGAAACAGCATAATTTATGAAGGTTAATCCTGATTCTTTTTCTATAATTACAATATATTTAATACTTAGAATATCTAAAAATTTATGCCAAATTACTTCTCTTTTCATTTTCAATTCTTTTTCATATGAATCGATTTGAAATATCTCAAGAGAAGCATCAATTTCAAAACCTAATTGTTTTAATCGACGGTTTATGCAGTCCAAACATGACTTCCTTTCATCTGGGCAGCTTTTCAAATCATATCCACAGTTATACCCTAATCCATTTAGCTTAAAATATACCATGAAATTCTTACTCTATTTTTTACATTTCTGTGGTTGTAGTAAATCAAAGGTTTTTAAATCTTTATATAAAAGAATATTAAAATATAAGATATTTTGAATATAAAGAAAATTGAAAGAGAATATAATTTAGTGTTGTATATAATAATTTAGACTATTATAAAATAATAAAAAAGTAGTATGATTTAAACGTAAATTAAGTATTTTAATATGCTTTTTTAATATCCTCGAATATTTTTTTATAATCTTGAGGTTTTCCTCCGGTCATAACGAAATCAACAAAAACTTTTAAACTTTTCATAAATAAATCAGCCGCAATATCTAAAACCCCTTTCTGGTTTTCCAATTCAAATTCAGTCCAAATGGTCACTTCAGTCTTATCATCTTTAGGTTCAAATATATATCCAATCTTTTGCATTGGACTTCCTTCTTGTTTTGAAGTCATTTTTTTATACGGAATATTTTCTATTTCAATATTTGTGATATCTCCTACATTAGTCTTTAAAAAATACTTTTTTGGTTCCAATTGTGTTACCTCATTGACAACGATATTCCATACTGGCAAACTCATATAATCGTTCAAAATATCATATACTCTTTCAACTGGGGCATCTAAAACTCGCTTTTTTTCCAACTTTGGCATTTGTATCAACCTATTTAATAATTTATATCTTTAATTTGTGTATATAGTTTATTAATGTTTGCTCAAAGTGAACAGTATTTATAAATGTTCATTTAAGAAGTTTTTTTAAAATGTAAGAAAAATTTTAGAAAATATTCTCTAATATAACAGAGAAATTTTTAATACAAAATATAAATAAAGAAAAAAAATTTAGTTCAGAACATACTCCCATTTTGTTTTAACTTCTATCTCATACCTTTATACTCAAACTTATCATCTACTTTAAAAAATAGCCTCAATACTCTAAGCCTGAATCCTTGACTCCTCTTTCGATTGCCATACACTCGCGCTGTTGAGAATGGCAGGCTAAATAGGTCGCCCGAAAGCTTCCTACGTACACCCCCATCTCAGCAACCCCGTCTTTTACGGGTGCGCTCGTCTCTTCCCCATGGTTCGCGTCACCGCGCCCCACTCTTGTTATTTAATATGTTATTTATTTTAATTATGATATTTACTAAGAAGTTAGCATTTGATTAACACAGGGAATCGTGCTAACTTTATCAATTAAAATAGACTTAATATTTTCTAACGTTATGGGATAAGATTGGATGACTATTTTCAGGACCGGCTTCGTGCTTAGATGCTTTCAGCACTTATCCGTTAGCGCGTAGCTGCCCGGCGTTGCCTTGTCAGACAACCGGTACACCAGAGGCGCCGGCAAAATGTTCCTCTCGTACTGATTTTCCCTTGCCTTCAGTCATCCCACATACCTGGTAGATAGAATCCGACCTGTCTCACGACGGTCTAAACCCAGCTCACGTTCCCTTTTAATGGGCGTACAGCCCCACCCTTGGCAGTTATGTGCGCTGCCAGGATAGGAAGAGCCGACATCGAGGAAGCAAGCCACGAGGTCGATAGGAACTCTTACTCGTGACAACTCTGTTACCCCCGGGGTAATTTTTCTATCACCTCAGCCAACCACACGAGTAAAGCTAAGGATCGCTAGACCAGGCGTTAGCCTCAGGATTCCTTAGTGATCAGAATCCAGTCAGGCCAGCTTTTGCTCTTAAACTCTACAGCGGATTCCTGACCCGCTTGAGCTGACCATTGGTTTCTCTAGATATCTTTTCTAGAGAGAGCCGCCCCAGCCAAACTGCCCACCTGCTGATGTCCGACATATTTTATGCCGTTAGTGATTCCAGGAAAGAAAACCGGTGTTCCAATGATGCTCCCCGTTCACCGAAATGAACGGATCGACGCTCCCGGCTACGCTCTGTATCTAGCCCAAAACCACACCAACAAGCTGCAGTAAAACTCCACGGGGTCTTCTCGTCCCACCAGGTATCTCCGGACCGTTCGCCGGAGTGCAATTTCAATCGTCAGAAGGCTGGGACAAGAGGGAGAACGTTGGACCATTCATGCACGTCTGAACTTACCAGACAAGGCATTTGGCTACCTTTCTCCCAAGGTGACTACATGTCAACTTGAGAGATCCATTATTTCTCTTAGGAAATTGTTATAATCATGAATATAAATTTGAAATGCAGGAAAACGATTAAATTCATTATTAGTTTTTATTCTTCTTGGTTCAGTACATCTGATATCATAATCATAATTCAATAAATCAGATATAAAATCTAATGGTTCACATTCATCATTCTTAAACCAAGAATGATAAAGATGTTCATATGTCCCTTCAGCATCAAAAAATCCTTTTACATACTCTTTTTGAATACTTAAGCTTGATTGTTTTATAAGAATAGGAGTACACCAAAATTGGTGGATTTCCCTCATTCCAAAACATTTAGATAATAAAAGGTATATTGGTTTTGATGCAAATTGGATTTGATAAACACCATCAGGTCTAGGAGTGATTTCTGTATCTATTTCGAATAAATATTCTAATCTAGATTGTATTTCTTCTTCTAAGTAATCATAAGCATTTTGTTCAAAATGAATTTTATAAGCATTATTCTTGATATCATAGTGAATTCCACCATCTCTTAATGCACCAAGAATATAAGCTAGATCTTTATCAATAATTTTCGGTATTTTTACTATAGGTGACATTCCATGTCCTTTAATGTAATCGATTAGATTTGTATTATAATTTATGAATGAAATGACTGTTGATAGTGGTGGATTATCAAGTTTATATTTGAAATATCTTTTCACTTTTGGTAGTTTCTTTACTTGCACAGGTAAATTATTCCAGATTTGTTCTGATAAATCATCAGGTAAGTTTACTACTCGTATACTATTTTCCACGTCATAAAACGCAATAGTATTTATCGGATCATATCTTGTTTCAGAAAGTATAACGTTTTTCTTGAGAAAGAATTTTATTATATCTGTATCAATATATTCTAAGAACATCTTTACTATTGTAATTGCCTGTTTTCTTGGAATTTCCGGTATATCTAAATCACTCCCTTTGGTTATCTGTTTATTGCATATTAATGCACTCAAATAACAAATTCCCGCAATTATTTCATTATATTTTAATTTTTTGAGGATCAAACTGTTTTTTCTTAGTTCATCTAATAATATTCGAGGTAAATTATCAAAAAATTTGTTTATTTCTTCAAACATAATTTTTGGTTATTTATTGTATCTTTAAACAACATAATTGATATTTATTTATAAATAAAAAATCCCAAGAGATAATGGAATCTCAAATTTTTTTACCTTGTTAAGAGAGTTATAGTTACTCCCGGCGTTTAGCAGGACTTACTCGGGTTGTAACCCGGATTAATCAAACTGCCACTGGCCAGGTTTCAGCCTCTGTAAACAAGCTTTCGCTCTATCAGAGACCTATGTTTTTATTAAACAGTCGTCCCCCCTTAGTTACTGCGACTTGAGAGCCCCTACACACTGCCGAAGCTGCGTGAAGAAGTTCGCAAGCAAGCCTTATCCCAAAGTTACGGCTCTATTTTGTCGATTTCCCTAGCCTCCTTTTCACGAATACGCCTTAGGCTACTCACCTAGGGGCACCTGTTTACCGGAAAAGGTGGATTCACTAAATCCCTGATAAACATGATGCTATTATAAAATATCCCATTCAATTAATTTTCTCAGGTGTTTTTCATTTTTTATTTCAAAAATATCTGATATAAGAGAACAATTATCTCTTCTATAAGTTATTAATTTAAAATTACCTGATTTTGTATGTTTTCGATTATACGGAATTCTATATTCACCAAAAGCGTTTGCAACTTCATCTACTAAACTCTTATTTACCATATGAAGTTCAAAGTAATAAGAATGGTTTGAATAATAGAATGATCCCTCAGTATCAATAAGTCCTGTAGTGAAAAACTTTCGATGGTTCCAGTTAAGAAAATCAAGAAAATAGGGGGGTAAAATATCATAAGATTTATTAAAAACATCTGTATATTCAAAAATTTGTTGGAATAGCAAAACTAAAGGTTTGGAACGGATTAAATTTTCTGCGTAAGTATTGTAATCAATATATACGCCACCGTTTCCAAAAATTGTTTCCATATCTCTTGAATTAAGACGTACAAATCTTTTACCCTCTTCTTTTAATGACCATTTGTAATCACCATCATATTCACCACAAGATCCATCTCCACTAAATCGACCAAGAATTTCAATTAACATTGGACTGATTTTTCTTGGAATTTTTGTTTGATTACCTCTTGAACTCGACAAATAATCAATTTCGGTTTCTATAAAATTTTCATCGATTCCACCTAATTCTACTAATTCATTAAGAATTCTTAGTGGTATTGGAGTAGTTCCAATTCTCCAATTTCTAAGTTGTTTTATTGATACTCGGAAATTTCCAGATAAATCAGAGAGAGTCATCTTATAGTTTTCTTTTACTAGTTCAATCATATGGTTGAATTTCAACAATAGATTTCTCCCTGATGCATATAGTTGCTCTCTATAATTTCGAGGTGCTTCGATTTCTAAATCAAAAATACAGATGTAATCTCTAAAATCAATCACGTCTTATCAGATCTTTCAAATATAATTATTTAATGTCTAATTAAATTGATTATATTTAAACAAAAAATTCTATAGAAATTTATAAAATGAAAGGGATTTATTTTGAACACCTTTTTCTGTCGGTTCTGGGTACGATCACGGCGTTCCTTGTGTATGCCTTTTTAATAAGTCCTGAGATCAGCGGAACCTTCCACAATTGGATGGCTATTCATGCTTTAAGCTGGGTCTAAGTTTTACACTATTTACCAGCTTTAATACATTTAAATAGGGAAATATTCGACGGCCCTATTCCACTTACCCTGAACTGTTAGCATAACACCATGCGTCACCGCTATTCGTAGCGCCGTGGTACAGGAATATAAACCTGTTTCCCTTTCGTGGTTACCAGTTAAGGGACCACTTAGGATCGACTAACTCTTCGCTGACGACGCATTGCGAAGAAACCCTTGCCCTTTCGGCGGATGGGATTCTAACCCATCTATGCTTTTACTATTACCAGGATCTTCACTCCAGGCCGGTCCACAGGAGCTCACGCACCTGCTTCTGCCCAACCTGGACGCTCCCCTACCAGATCACGGGATTCTTCCACCCGTGCTCTTGGGTCTCGGTGGCAGATTTAAGCCCCGTCCATTTTCGGGGCTATATTTCTCGGCAAATGAGTTGTTACACACTCGTTAGGGAATGGCTACTTCTATACCTATCCTTTTGCTGTCTTAGAAATATAACGCCCTTCAGTTTAACACTTAACCTGCACTTTGGGACCTTAACCCAAGTCTAGGTTGTTCCCTTCTCGGCGATGGACTTTACGCCCACCAACCCGTCTCCCAGAGTCTACGGCGCCAGCAGTTTCGGAGTTTAAGAGCGAAGGGAGGAATTTCTTCCCCTTACTCCACAATTAGTGCTCTACGCCACTGGCTACCTCGTCTGAGGATTGGCTGACACCAACTTCGGGGAGAACCAGCTATCACCGATCTAGATTAGCCTTTTGTTCCTATTCCCAGTTCATCCAAGCGAATTGCACGTCAGCACTGGTGCAGACCTCCATCGTCCTTTCGAACGACTTCATCTTGACCAGGAATAGATCGACCGGCTTCGGGTATTATAACAGTGACTTTTGGCCCTTTAAGACCATTCCTCTAGTCTAATCCCTTAGAAGGTTTCACTATGGCCTTTTGGAGCAGCATAACTACCCCTAAGTACATAGATCTACCTAATGTGCTGATTAGGTTGCAGGAATATTGGTTTCCCTTTGCCTACATGTTGTTTAACACTTAAGCTCGCCACTACTATAAACTCCCTGGCCAATGATTCCAGACTGATGATGCAACCCTAGTCCTCTGAACTCTGACATTCTGTCACCAGAACTCATTCGTTCAGAATCTGTCCTTTCAGGCTGCATCCTTAATAAGCTATTTGGTTTCAAGCGCTTTTCACGACCCTTCCGGGTTTCTTTTCATCTTTAGCTCACGCTACTATTTCGCTATCGGTCTTGGGGTATATTTAGATTTACCAGCGTGTATCTGGTATATTCATACGAGAAAACAATCCCGCATTACTCGGGAACACTCGCAGCAGCCTTTCAAATTACGGTTACGCGGCTATCACGCTCTATGGCTCGGCTTTCCAGAAGTATTCACCTTCTTTGGGTCGGCCGTACGAGGTCCTCACACCACATCTCCTTTAAGTTATCCTTAAAGGATTCGGTTTGATCTAATCCGCTTTCGCTCGCCGTTACTAACGGAATCACTATTGTTTTCTTTTCCTCCTGGTACTAAAATGTTTTACTTCCCAGGGTTCCCTTTCCCTATCGGGAATCTTGCGGATTATTGGGCCGCAAGTGGATGTCCAATTCGAGAATCTCGGGGTCAACGTCTACATGCGACTAACCCGAGCTTATCGCAGCTTGTTACGCTCTTCATCGGTACCCAAGCCAAGATATCCACCAAATAGCGTAGGCGTATTGGCGTCTACTCAAGGAAAGATTCAGATTGCTTGTACTAAGGCATCTTTTTTCGGAGACGATAAGAAATTATTATATAAATTATGAGACGATATTATTGAATTTTAATTCAATAAAGAGGGAGTATGTTCCTATGAACACAAATTTTATGTGTTTGGTTCGGAATTCTTAAAACAACCTAAGTGGTGGTCATTTTAAGCACTTACATCCTGTAGCATTACTTTTTTATTACCTTTGTTTTTCATGCACTTTTGCAAGGCCGTAACCCGTCATTGGCGGTAAGTCATCGATAATTGATGAGATACTTTTCTCGACCAATAACTTGTCGAAAGAATTATGGTTCCATTTATAAAAACTAAAATTCCTTCGACAAAATATTAGAATTTTTGCTTAATTAAAAATTTTATGGTCTGAAGGCATAAAAAATTCCACTAATTAAAGCATTCATTTTTGCATTAATTAAAGCATTAATCTTTGCATGACTATTCCCTAAATGAGTCTATAATCTCAAATAGAATAAGGTTTATAGTTAAAGTATGAATTGAATTAATTAATTAATTAATTGTGTTTGTAAAAAATGACATTAGATGTCTTAATAGGTACTTCTGGATGGGGGTATGATGAATGGATTGGTCCATTTTATCCAAAAGGTTTAAGAAAAGAAGATTTTCTTACCTACTATTCTTATATATTTTATACGAATGAAATTAATACTACTTTTTATAATATACCATCACAAACTATTGTTAAAAATTGGGTCAAAAAAACACCCAGGAATTTTAAATTTTCAGTAAAAGTTCCAAAAGCTATTACTCATGAAAGCAAATTAGAAATTGACGATTGTCTAGATACGTTAGATTATTTCTTAACAACAATGCGACCATTAATCGAAGCGGAAAAATTACTCGCTTTTTTAATTCAGTTGCCTCCTTCATTTAAAAAAGAAGAACATTTTGCAAACTTACGAGAGTTTATTGAAGAATGGCCATTAGAATATAAAAATAAAGAACCTTTTTTAGTTATAGAATTTAGAGATTTGTCATGGATGGATGAAGAAATTTTTACATTCCTTAAAAAAAGAAACTTGACTTATTGTTGTGTAATTGAACCATTATTGCCCCCAAGAATGGAGATTACTAATAAGAATCTTGCATATATAAGATTTCATGGATATGGTGAAAAAATTTGGTTTGACTATTTTTTTAAAGAGGAGGAAATAAAAAAGTGGGCATTAAAAGTTAAAGATGTTATTCAAAATTCAAAAAAAACTGGTATATATTTTAATAATCACTATTCAGGGTATGCCACTAAAAATTCACTTATGATGATGAAGGAATTAAATATTAAGCCTAAAACGTATCCAAGTAAAATTAATATATTGGATATCCAAAAAAAAGCAGGAATTTTTTCAAAAAATCAAAAAGGTTTAGATGAATTTTTACATTAAATTGAGATTCAAATTCATAAAAATGACAAGAATTGGGATTATTGGTGCAGGTGCTATTGGAAGTTTATTTGGGGGTTATTTAGCTAATATTGATGATCAAAATATAAATGTGACTTTCTTTTGTACTAGTGATCATGCAAATGCTATTAAGAAGGATGGTTTGAGAATTAAAAGAGAAAAGGATTCTATTACATTGCTCAATATCAATGTTTATGATGATTTAAAAGAATATCTATTTGATGGAAATTTTAATTTTGATTATCTTTTTTTAACAACAAAAACTTATGATACAGAACGAGCTATAATTCAATATTCGGACATAATAGAGAAGAGTAAATGGTTTATTGTTTTACAGAATGGTCTTGGAAATGAGGATTTTATAAAATCATATGTGAATGAAGGTAAAATAATTAGAGTAATCACATCTCATGGTGCAACATTTAATCAACCTGGTTTTATAACTCACACGGGTAAAGGTTTTACTTATTTAGGGTTTCCTTATTTAAGCTGTATTAAAAAAGAAGATAATGTGTACCAAGACGCTCAATTAGGAATAAAAAAATTAAATTTATTATTGAATCTTGCTGGTTTTGATTCTAGTGTTGAAGATAATATCATAATTAAAATCTGGCAGAAGGCAATTGTTAATATTGGAATTAATGCGATTGGAGCTCTTACTCGATTAAATAATGGGAAAATTCTGGAAATTGATTATTTAAAGGATTTAATTGATGAGGCTATCAATGAGGCTATAAAAGTAGGAAAAGAGTCCAAAATTCCTCTCTCAAATGAAGAATGTATATTTATGGCACATTCTGTGGCAAAAAAGACTTATAATAATAAAAATTCAATGCTACAAGATATATTAAAAGGAAAAAGAACAGAAATTGATTATTTGAACGGAAAGATTGTTAGTTTAGCAAAAAAGATGTATATATATGTCCCAGTGAACGAGATATTAACTAAATTAATAAAGGGATTAGAGCATTCATCATGAGTTTTGGACTGTTAAGATCATATAATAGGCATTTTCACCATCACGATAATACTTACTTTTAATGCTTTGAGTCGTAAAATTGAATTTTTTATAAAGTCTAATTGCTGTATAATTACTAACTCTTACTTCTAAAACAAATTCATCGATATTGTATTTCCCAATTTCTTCCATCGAATTTGCAAGTAAAGATGATGCAATTCCTTTTTTTCGATATTTTTTAGATATTGCTATTGAAACTAAATGCCCTTTATTCTCTAATTTTAAATTATCAATAGACGGTATTTTTTCAACTCTCCACATAATATAACCAATTACTTTTCCTTTACGATTGCAGGCAACCAAAAAAGATTCTGGGTAATTATCAAGGATACTCTTATAAAAAAAGTATGGATAATCTTCTGGTAATTCTTTTTCATTTACCTGAATAACACTTTCTAAATCCTCTAAACTACACCTTCTAATTGTGATTGGATCATTTTTTTCGAAAATATGGTAATAATTAGGTTTAGTATCCTTGTCAGTCCCCATAATAATTACTATTAAAGGTAATTTATCATCTAATTAATGTTATAGATATATAAGATATTACTTTATGTGTTTTTAAGCTTTTTTAATTAAATTTAATGGTTGAAATCAATTTTCTAAAATATTAAATGCTTTACTTTTTTGGGATTTAAGATATTTGATTATGCAATTTAATGCTTCCTGAATAGTATTTTTATTATTATAATTTTCTAAAATTGTTTTAAGTGATTTTTTATCTTTTTTTTTTAATTCTCTGCATACTTCTATCATTTGTGGTATGACCCTAACAATATTATCAATGATGGTTATATCTGCCCAAATAGATGTTCTGCTTAAAGGATTTAAATCAACGGCAATTATTTTTTTACCTAATTTTTTAAGAGCTTCAGTTCTATCCCCATCCTCTAACGGAACAAACACTACATCTGCGATATTAATACCATTTGGGTCAACTCTTCTCCTATTACTTGATAATTCATTAATTTCAACCATTATATCCTCTTCAATTCCTAATATTCTTGAGGCTCCTTCGTTTTCCAATAATTTTTTGATCGCTTCAATTCTTCCCTTTTTTCGATAAAAAAGATTGATTTCAAGTTGAGCTTGTGTGATACTAGATAAATGTGCTAAATCTTTTGCACACAAGGCAGCTGTGTTGCCATTTACACTTATAATTGGATGCTTTGCCAATAACATTAAAGCTACTGCTGTTTTTATTGCTTTTTTAGCAAATTTATTGGTTTTTTCACTCAATATGTAATCAAAACATTCTCCTCTGCCATGAGCAATTAATCCCGCTTCTGCTACGACTAAATTGTGCATTCCCTCAATTATTTTATGTCTATGCTTTAAACTTAAATATCGAGGATGATCAGTTGGTATATCTTCAGCATGATTTTCATTAGGGTTCATTGAACAGATTTTTACTTAATTTTGTTGTTTATATAATTTAGAATTAAGAAAAACTATTAATCTTTTGGTTCTTTTATTATCGATGTTGATTGAAATGGAAAAGGATGAACATAAAAAAAGTAATGATTTAAAGATTTTTCGTACAAAAAAGTTACTAGCAGAATTAAAATCTAAAAAAGGGTTTCACACAGAGTTAGTTTCTTTATATATACCTCATGATCGTAAAATTTCAGATATCACTAATCATTTAAAAAATGAAATTAGTGAAAGTCAAAATATTAAATCAAAATTAACAAGAAAAAATGTATTAGATAGTATCTCAACGCTATTAGGACAGCTTAAAAACATTGAAGAAGCTCCAGAAAATGGATTAATTATGTATTCAGGAGCAATACCTCAAAGTAATACCCCAGGTACGGAAAAAAATGAATTATATATAGTAGATCCCCCTGAACCTGTACAGACTTTTCGTTATCATTGTGCTAGTGAGTTTTTATTATGGCCTTTAGAGGAGATGTTAGAATCTAAAGAAACTTATGGATTGCTAGTTATTGGAAGACAAGAATCTGCTGTGGGCTATATCAGAGGAAACCACGTAGAAGTTATAAGAGAATTCACTTCAGGTATTCATGGCAAACATCACGCAGGGGGTCAATCTCAGAGAAGATATGAAAGACTCATTGAAGAAGGGGAGAAGCAATTTTATAGAAGAATTTCACATGAAGTTAATGAATTATATTTGTCAATGGAAGATTTAAGAGGGATTTTCATTGGCGGTCCAGGACAATCAAAGGAAAAATTTGTTAATGATGAAAGTTTAGATTACCGTTTAAGGGAGAAGATTTTAGATGTAGTTGATCTAGGATACGGAGGTTCTGAGGGTATCCGAGCTCTAATTGAAAAAGTGAAGGATAAAATTGAAAATGTAAAATATATACGAGAAAAGCAGATAATGCAAAGTTTTATGAAAGAAATTGCTAATGATACAGGGTTAGCTACTTATGGATTTGAGGAAGTACAAAAAGCCTTGACATTTGGAGCCGTAGATACTTTGATACTTTCTGAAAATTTAGATACCTATAAAATTTCAGTTGAATGTTCAAATTGTGGATTTAAGGAATTATATACCGCTAAAGAAAATGAAATTAATGATTTAGAATTAACCTTGCAAGAAAAAAATTGTCCCGATTGTGGTTCAAATGCATTTAATATAGTTAAGAAAATCTCTATAATAGAAGAACTTGGAGAAATTGCAGAATCGATGGGGACCGATGTGGATATTATCTCTTCCCAGACTGAAGAGGGAGAGATGCTGTATAGCACTTTTGGTGGAATAGTCGCTATATTACGATTTAAAATTAATTATTAAAATTAATAAATTTGGTGATCACTTTGAAAGATTTATTGATGAATTTAAAGTTCATAATGTTCGGTGGCAAAGGAGGGGTAGGAAAAACAACGTGTGCTACGAGTTGTGCAATTTGGGCTGCAGAACATGGTAGAAATACCTTAATTATAAGCACTGATCCTGCACATTCATTGGGAGATAGTTTAGGTATTGAATTAAAACTTGGGGAATTAACACCAATAGATAAGGTAAAAAATCTGACGGCTTTAGAAATTGATCCCCAAAAAAAAGTTACTGAATTACAAGGGATTGCTGAAATAAATCCTATGAAAGATTTAGGTATGGATGGTATGATGGGTGAAATGGTCCAGGGCATGTTTGAAGGAATGATAGGGGACAATGAGCAGGGGAAAGCCTTAAATCTACCAGGTATCGATGAAACTCTGGCTTTTGGAAAAGTTTTAGAATATATTGAGACAGATCATGATTTTGATCTGATTATATTCGATACAGCCCCAACTGGACATACCTTACGACTTTTAGGTTTACCTGAAACTCTTTCTAGTTGGATTGGGAGAATGTTGAAATTTAGACTTAAACTAGGAAAATTTTTTGGAAAATTTAAAGGATTATTTGGGGGTGAGGATACACAACCAGATAACTCCCTTGAAGTATTAGAGAAAATGAATAATTCAATCTTGAGAGCTAGAGCGGATTTAACTGATCCAAAAATAAATTCATTTGTTATTGTTATGATCCCCGAGGAAATGGCAATAGCAGAAACTGGCAGATTATTAAATGAGCTAATAAAATTTGGCATACCAAATTCATATATAATCGTAAATCAGTTTTATAAAGATGATTTAGAATTATGTGCTTTTTGTAAATCAAGAAGGGCCATGCAAAAAAGAAATCTAAAGAAAATTAATAATATTTTTAAAGATAAGCTAGGTAAAAATGTTATTATTGCTCCCTTATATAAAGATGAAATCAGAGAAATAGATACTTTGAAAGAATTTGGGACACATCTTATTTACTAATCATTTTTCACTTAAGGCTTTTAAAGAACAATAAGTGCACAATTTTGATTTTCCCGAGGGATATCCACAATTTTTACATTGTCTGTAATAATGATTAGGTTTATTTTTATAAATTAATTCAGAAAGTTCTATGAATGTATTAAAGAGATTATATTCGATCTCAGGACTCATTTTTTTAGTTTCTTGAATAAAATGAAGAACTCTTTTTCTTAAGATGGGGTCTTTATCTCTATAAGGACAATGTTTAGGATAGTAAATTAGTTTTTTAAGATTCGCATATAGTAATATTTCATCTTCGGGTATTCTCATCAAGGGGAATATTTTTTTAATATAGTATTTATGCATAATATCTGGTTCCTTTCTAAAGAGATATTGATTACCAATTAAATTAATTCTCTTATATAAAATATTCATCAAGAATGTTTCCGCAAAGTCAGTAAGGTTATGACCTAATGCCAATATGGTTCCCCCAAGTTTTTTTGCGTAATCATTAAGTAATCTTCGTCTTATTATAGCACAATAGTTACATGTATATAAACTATCTTCACTATCATTTTTTCGCCTTACGATCTCATTTAAAGATAACCCAAATTCATTTTTAAATGAAATTATATGATGCTCAATACCATAAGCTTTACAAAATTCTTTTGCTAGGTTAATACTCTTATCTCGGTAACCCTCAATCCCTTCATCAATAGTAAGTGCTATTAGTTCTTTTGAATTATATGTTTCTCGTTGAATTTTGATCAAATTGTATAGAAGAGTAATTGAATCTTTCCCTCCTGATAAAGCAACCACAATAGAATCTTGAGGGTTAAGCATACTATACTTAGAAATAGTTTTATTTATAATTTTTTCAATGCTTCTAATAAAACACTCGTTGCACATGAATTGACCAGATTGTTTTCTATAGATGTTTGCTGCATTGCCGCAGATTAAACAATTATTCTTAAATGAGGGATGATAATTTATATGAATATAAACCACTTTTATGTATTGATTAAATCCAAAAGAAATTAAATCCAAATTTGATAAATGATAAAGCGAAATTTCCAATTATTAAACTCAACGAAATTAATCTTATTAAATTCAGTATTAGCTTTTTCTTACGAATATTTTCATCAAGTAAATATTCATAAGTAATTTCAAACGCCGTATCATCTTCAATAGTGGTATCCTCAGGCAACACAATTGATACTGTATCAAAATAACCATCACCTACTTTATCAATTAATTCATAGTTATCTTTGCTAAGTACAATTTCACTAAATTTCTTGCTATTCTCTTTTTCTTTTAGGTAAATCTTAATTGATTCGACATTTATTACATGATATTCTGGGAGATGACAATCCGTATCATCTCCTTTATAATAAAACCTATTCTTTTTTTTTCTTTCAGTTTTACCATATTTTTCTCCAAAAATCCATTTAATTATTTCTTTTGAAATTCTATCACCATCAAATCCAGGAATTGGCATCATATTAAAGAGAGTGATACTAAATGATATTATAAATAACCAAGCAATCTCTTTAATAAGAAAATCTGGCACATTTGCTGTTAGAAACTTAGCAAAATCATTCTTATGCATCCAAAATAATACACTTTGAACTCCTATGTAAACTCCTATTAATTCCACATCCAATATATAATTTGCACCTAAATTTGAAGTTAGATTTATATTTTTTAGATTAAGATTTATCAATATTTTCTCGAGTGTATCTCCATTCGTTCTATTAATTGAGGTACCATTAATCTGGGTTATAATTATATTAACATTCTCTTCACTGGTGTGATTATAAGTAATTTGTAATTCATTATTAGAAACATATTCATAATCGATACCGATATTGTATCTCGGTCCTAAAAACACATTTTTCTCTGAATTTAGGTTAGAGAAGGAATTATAAACTTTAAATGTCAAATTTTCTCCTACAGAACATTTAATTCGCGTCTTATTATTCAATATAGTACTAAGGGTGATCCCTTGGAGTTCATCAAGATAAACATATTGATCATCAGTTTCACCTTCTTTTTTAATGGCATCAATCGCATCACCGCTTTCAAGATTTCCATAGTTAAATCCTCCATTTTGGGGTTGTAAAACATTGTATATTTGAGTCACTTGTTTAAAAAAGGGTGAGACCATCAAGGGGAAGCCTATTAGAAGTAAAAATGCTATCCCCGCTGTTATAGCATTCACATAAGTTCCTGCCGCCGCGATTCTAAATCGTGTATTTCTATGAAATTTAGGTGAATTTAATTCCCACTCATCGACTTCAACGAAAGCTCCAAAACCCACAAGATAAAAAAGTCCTGCTCCAAGAACTCCTGTGGATTTAATCTCTACTCCATCGATGCTTGCGGAGATACCATGAGCAAATTCATGAGTTGTTAGTATGAATAGTAGTGGTAATAACATATAGAAAAAAATAGGTAAATCTATAGTCACTCCAGGTATAAGCGGAATTATCGCTTGTTCAATACTTGGTGCAAATATTAAATTTAAGATATTAGTGAAGAAAAAGTAAAATCCATATATAGTAAAACCGAACGACACAAATATTCCAATATTCCAGAAAATTCTCCAAAATTTTGGATTTTTTCTGGCAATTTTATTGATAAAATTATTTAATCTTTTTGTTTTAAATAAAGCAAGCAAAGGAAAATATAGACTATAGGCTCCTTTTTTATTTCTTAAAAGATATACAGATATCGCAACAAAAATCCAAAATAAAGATGATAATATAAACCATGGATTGAGTAAAAATTCAATAATTATTTCAAAGAAATTCATTAGGTTATGATATAATACATTAATTAAAATATAGTATTGTGAAAATATTATCAAAATTAAGGTTATTTATTTTTTAAGAGAAGTGTTAATTTAAATCAAATTTAATTACATAGTTATGTTATTTTTTTCCAAAACCCAATTATCAATAAAAAAGTATTGATTGAAATTCTTTCTTGGAAGATATTGATTATGTATTGCTGATTTTGGAATCCAAATGTTTTTGTTCGTTCCAAAATTTAATAGAATTGCTTTTTCTGTTTCCCCTTTAAGAATCGCTTTTATATTACGTATATTTTCTAATATGTTATTTTGAGTTTCATAAATTAGAGATTTTTGATTCTGAAATTCATCTTTATTCTCAATTTGTAGATTTAATTCCGAATCATTAATGTCTTTCCTAATTAAATCTTTTTTTTTTAATGTAGTGGAAAAAACTATTTTTTCTTCGACTAAATGCCTTAATAATAAGCGTAAAATTTCTACCTGTGCGAAATTTAATACTTTTGAATAATCTCCGATATGAATCCATAAAGTTTTCACCTCTTCATCTTCCCAATTGAATGATAATGAGGTTTTTTTATCTTTATAAGTATGAAAACTCCGCCAATTCAAGATTTGTCGATTTAAAACCCGTAAAATCATAATCATTTCTTCTAGTGTAAACTTAACGATTTTTCCTTCTTTAGAAGTAAATTTTTCCCATTTACCGTCTCTATTCTTTTTTATGCATTGAATGAACATAAAGGGTTTAAATTTAGAAGTACTTTTTATGATTATTCCAGTATTTTGACCAAAAA
>Ga0307433_1000594_pt1 | contig 26406 bp, 13 predicted proteins | sample SalMarWE160210MG_FD_202166 | JGI IMG/M metagenome (GOLD analysis project Ga0307433, IMG submission 202166) | Salt marsh sediment microbial communities from the Plum Island Ecosystem LTER, Massachusetts, United States - WE1603-210 | ecosystem: Environmental > Aquatic > Marine > Intertidal zone >... | reverse complement strand
CCCGACCATCCGCACGCCGGGCGGTGGATGGACGGGGCCCTGGCCGACCTGCGGGCCGACCTGCGTCGGTCGATGGCCACCGAGGACGGTGTCGGCCGCACGTCGCCCGGCGAGCAGGCGGCGGCGATTGGCGAGATGCTTCGGCCGGCGAGGGCGGCGCAGCACTCGGCTCTGGCGGACCCGTTCGAGTGGCCCGAGTGGCGGGCGTCGATCGAGTTCCTGCGTCACCTTCACACGCCGCCCGACCCGCGATTGGGGCGGCGAAGCCTCACGCCCCTGGGCAACACGTCGCCCTGGCAGGCGGAAGTCGGGCGCGTGTTCGGCGTGGCGGCGGCGGGTATCCGGAAACGCGACCCGAAGAGGGCCGACGTCTGGCAGGCCCTGTACCGTCACTATTACGGCGACGGCGGCAGCGGCGACCTGGCGACGGACGTGCTCCTGGCCGACCCGTACGCCCCTGCCGGGCGTCTCGAGAACGCGGACTGGGGCAGCCGCACACTGAAGGGGTTCGGGGCGGTCCTGCGGAGCCGTTTCGGCACGCCGCACGAGACGTTTGCGGCCTTCAGGTGCGGCAGCGCGGGCGGCGGGTACGAGGGCGACGCGTTGAGTTTCCATTTCTTCGGGGCCGGGATGCCGATTGCGTTGGACTGGCACTCGGGCGGTGCGCCGCGGATGGACCAGGAACACATGCACAACCGCGTCAGCCTCGGCGACGATGAGAACATGGACGCCACCGGGCAACTGCTGGCCCTGGCGACGTCGGCGGTGGGCGACGTGGCGGTCGGGCAGGTAAAGACCGGCCGCCTGCGACGGTTGCCTCGCTGGCCGCACGAGACGCCGGAGGGTGCGGCGTTTCCACGCCGCCGGCTCAACCATACGGCGAGGTACCGTCGGCTGTTGATGCTGGTGAAGCACGAGGCGGGGTCGGGGTTGGAAGATTACCTCGTCATCCGCGACGAGATGGCCTCCAGCGAGCCGGCCACGTTCAACCTGTGGGTTCTCGGCCGGTCGGTCAGCCAGGAGGGGCAGACGTTTCGGTTCGACGGGCAGTTGGCGGCCGATGCAGCGCTGTATCTCGCGCACGTCGAGAACGAGAAGGTGCACCTGGGACGGTGGGGGTGGCCGAAGCGGGACGCTTCAAGCGAGATTCCGAGGGATTTTCGCGTCGGGGTAGACCGGTGGCAGAAGGGGGAACTCCAGCAGTGGGTCCGCGCGGGCGAGACGCCCGGCCGTCCGTTCCTGGCGGTGCTCTATCCCTATCGCAAGGGGTCGGAGTCACCGGCGTTTCAGACGCTGGCCGACGGCAAAGGCGTGCGCGTCACGCTCGGTCGGACGTGCGAAGAGGTGTACCTGGCGACCGAACCGCCTCGCGGCGTGGGCGGTCAGGCGGCCGTCCGCCGCGGCGGCAAGACGACGGTCGTCCTCAAGAAGGGTGCCGTGCCACGGTTGTAGCCCTACAGCGCCATTTCGCCATTTCGCGCGGCGGTTCCCCCGCCGCGAGGCGCGTGGCGGCGCGAGACGAAACCGTGTATACTCCGGCTGACCGAACCGTACCGCGAACCCGCTTGAGTCCGCCGACAGGATAGGGAGGCTTTCATGCTGGATGAGAAACGACGCATCGTGGCATGGTTCATCATCGCCGCTGTGTCCGTCAGCGTTTTGGGTGCGTGCCCGGGCGCTGCCTTCGGCGCAGCCGCCGACGAAGCCCTCGCGAAGCAGATTCTGCAGGAGACCGGCGTCAAGGGCGGGCTCCTCGTTCACGTGGGGTGCGGCAAGGGGAGCCTGACGGCGGCGCTGCGCGCCGGCGACAATTACCTGGTCCACGGCCTCGACGCCGACGCGGCGAACGTCGAGGCGGCGCGCCGGCACGTTCGGTCGCTCGGCCTGTACGGCCCGGTGGCGGTTGAGCGGTGGACGGGCGAGCGGCTTCCCTACGTCGAGAACCTCGTCAACCTCGTTGTGGTCGAGCCCCTCGGCCCCGTCGCGCCGAAGCAGGCCGAGATGATGCGCGTGCTTGCGCCGGGCGGCGTGGCCTATGTCAAGAAGGGGAAGACCTGGACGAAGACCATCAAGCGGCGGCCGAAGGAGATCGACGAGTGGACGCATTATCTCCACGGTCCGGACAACAACGCGGTCGCGCACGATTCGGTCGTCGGCGTTCCGCGTCGCATGCAGTGGCTGGGCCGGCCCAAGTTCGCCCGGGCTCACGAACAATTGGCAAGCGTTGGTGCGTGCGTGACGGCGGGTGGCCGCCTCTTCTACATTATCGACGAGGCGCCGCGTACGGACATCCGCTTTCCGTCGCAGTGGTTTCTGGTGGCGCGCGACGCCTTCAACGGCGTGGTGTTGTGGAAGCGGCGGGTTCCCGCCTGGGTGGATCAGTTTCGCCGGTTCCGGTCGGGTCCGGCGGAGACGGCGTTTCGTCTTGCGGCCCAAGACGACCTGGTCTACGTCACGCTCGGCATCGACGCCCCGGTGAGTATTCTCGACGCGGCGACGGGCCGGACGGTGGCCACCTGCGAGGGCACGACGCATGCCCGGCAGGTCCTTCGCATCGGCGACAGGCTCGTCGTGCTTGTCGATACCCGGCCGCAGGCCACCGCGCAACAGGACTCCCAGATTCGGCGGGGCCGCGTACCGGCGCCCGGCAGCCGGGCGATCGTGGCGGCCGACCCTTCGAGCGGCAAGAGCCTCTGGCGCAAGGAGGTTGAACTGTTCGTCCATCCGACGCTTGCGGCGAAGGGCGGGCGGCTGTTCTATCAGACCAAGGCGAACCTGGTCTGCCTGGACCTCGGCACGGGGAACGAGTTGTGGCGTTCGGCGGTCGGCGTGGAACTCGTCGGCCATGAGGTGGGATGGGAGTCGCCGACGCTGGTCGCCGCCGACAAGATCGTCTACAGCGCCGACTTCAAGAAGATCATCGCCTACTCGGCACGGGACGGTTCGCAACTGTGGCGGGGGGCCTCCCGGGCGGGATACAACTCGCCGCCCGACGTCTTCGTCATCGGCGCGCTGGTCTGGATGAAGGGGAAGGGCATGGTCGGCCTGGATCGGGCCACCGGCGAGGTGAAGCGAGAACTTCCCACCGTCGGCGGGTACATGCATCATCGCTGCTACCGCAACAAGGCGACCGACCGTTTCTTCCTGCTGGGCGACCAGGGCGTGCAGTTCGTTGACCGCGGGTCCGGCGACCCCTGGCCGAACCACTGGATTCGCGGCACGTGTCAGTACGGCGTCATGCCCGCCAACGGGTTGCTCTATGCCACGCCGCACTCCTGCGCGTGCAACATGAAGACGAAACTGGCGGGCCTCTGGGCGCTGGCGCCGGGCGCGACAGCGAAAGCGGGAACCGCAAGCCCGCCCGCCGAACGGTTGGAGAAGGGCCCGGCGTTCTCTGAAATCTCACATCTGAAATCTGAAATTTCAAATCGCAAATCTGATATCTCAAATCTCGAATCTGAAATCTCAAATCGCAAATCTGAGATCTCAGAGGCCGACTGGCCCGTCTACCGGCACGACGCCGCACGCAGCGGCAGGACCAAGGCGCCCGTCCCGACGGCGCTCGCCCCGGTCTGGCGCGCACCGGTCGGCGGGCGGGTGTCCGGCGTGACCGCCGCCGACGGCAAGGTGTTCGTGGCGTCGGTGGACGCGCACACGGTGCACGCGCTCGATGCCGGGTCGGGCAAGCCGGTCTGGCGTTACACGGCGGGCGGGCGGGTCGATTCACCTCCCACGTTTTACCAGGGCGCGGTCCTGTTCGGATCGGCCGACGGGTGGGTCTATGCGCTTCGCGCCGCCGACGGTGAACTGGTGTGGCGGTTCCGCGCGGCGCCCGAGGACAGGCGGACCTTCGTCAACGGGCGACTCGAATCCGTCTGGCCGGTGCACGGCAGCGTCCTGATTCACCAGGGCAAGGCGGTGGTTACGGCCGGCCGATCCTCCTACCTGGACGGCGGCATTCGGCTGCAGGTGCTTGATCCCAAGACCGGCCGGACGCTCTCCGAAACGGTGATGTACAGCCCGGACCCGAAGACGGGCAAGCAGCCCCGGGCCATTGACCGCAAAGACGTGCAAGGGGCGCTGTCGGACATTCTCCTGGCCGATGGCGGCGAGGTGTACATGCGGCACGTGAAGTTGGACTTCCAGGGCGGCAGTCAGACGAACAAGGGAGTCCACCTGTTCAGCCCCGTCGGGCTGCTGGACGATACCTGGTGGCATCGGGCGTACTGGGTCATGAGCGAGGAGTTCATCGCGCACTGGAGCGGGTGGTGGAAGATCGGCAACACGGTGCCCTCCGGACGCATCCTCTCGTACGACGAGGCGTCCGTCTTCGGTTACGGCCGCAGCAAGTACGTCGGCGGGAACACCGGCCAGTGGCGCGGCGGGGAGACGTATCAACTCTTCGCGTGTGACCGAGGGCCCGCCGCCCGGGAACCGACACCGGCCCCGGCGAAGCCTGCTCCGAAGAATCCTCCGAAGAAGGGAACGAGGACGAAGCGGCCGGCGCGTCCGACCAGGAAGAACCGCTGGCAGGAACCCGTGCCATTCTACGTCAGGGCGATGGTCGTTGCCGGCGACGTCCTGTTCATCGCCGGCCCGTCCGAACGGATTGAGACGGAGGGGCAGGGCGAGGACGCTCTGAAACTGAAGGACGCCGAGGAATCGCTTGCCGCCTGGCAAGGCAAGAGGGGCGCCATGCTGTGGGCGGTCTCTGCCAAAGACGGGAAGAAACTCGGCCAGTGCCAACTTGCCGCGCCCCCTGTCTGGGATGGCATGGCCGCCGCCCACGGACGCCTTTTCCTTGCGACGGTCGACGGCCACGTGCTCTGTCTGGCCGGCAAGCCGTGAGCGCATGACGTGGCGCGGTGGTCTACCGGACCGCCGCGCGATTGAGCGCACTTCCCGCGCGGCGGCCTTCCCAGGCCGCCGCGAACGCTTACGGTGGCGCCGCTTGAGTAACCACCGCGCCCGGACGTCAAAGGACCTGCCTTGCCCGGATGTGAAAGGACCCGCCGCGCGACATGTGCGTATGGCGCGTAGGGGCGAGGCATGCCTCGCCCGGACGTCAAAGGACCCGCCGCGCCCGGATGTGAAAGGACCCGCCGCGCGACATGTGCGTATGGCGCGTAGGGGCGAGGCATGCCTCGCCCCTACGCCTACTGCCCGGCCCAGCATTCCACGCGACCGTTGGTCGTCGACAGGTACAGCCGGCCGCCGACGGCAATGAGGCCGTCGAAGACGGGGGGCGCCTCCAGTTGGTGCTCGGCCAACCTCTTTCCGTCGGCGGCTGAATGGACGTGGAGGACGGCTCCCTTGCGACCGTCGAAGGCGGACATGGGGTCGTCGGGGTCCACCACGTCGGGCGGGCCGGCGACGAACAGGCGCTTGCCGGCCAGCACCATCGCGCGGATACGGACGGGCACCCACCGGTGCCATTCGGGGGGGGCCTTGCGCGTGAAGCCCCAGCCCTTGGTCGTTTCGCGCGTCTCGTCGCTCAGCACGGGCTCGTTGTCGTTGCTGTCGGCGAAGAGCAGATAGCCCTTCTCGCCCGGCGTGAACAGCGGACTCTGCAAGTTCCGGTTGGGGTAGGCCTGGACGGCGTAGGTCTTCTCCGGGCCGACCACGAGCAGTTGCCCCGTTTTGGCCCCGCGGTGAGCCAGATAGTACCCCGGCCACGAGGTCGAGTACATCCAGTAGGTGCGATTGTACCACGAGTCGTCGAGGAACCCGGCCGTCGCGAAGACGCGCAGCCCTATCCGCCGGTGCCCGATGTTGAAGGCGCCGTGCTTCTGGCGGAGTTCAGCCACGAGCGGCCGCGCCGCGTTCTCCAGCCACTTGCGCTGATGGACCTCCAGGGGCTGCGTCTTGGCCACGTCGGCCGAGACGAACGGCTTGCCCGTCAGGTCCATCACCTCGACCTTCTGGCCCTTGGCGGGCAGGACGTAGGGCGCGTCCTGTCGGGCGAGTTTGGCGTCGAGTTTGTACTGTCCCATGTAAAGGTAACCGTCCTGGCTGACGAGGATGTCGGAACGGCTCCCCTCCATGTGGTAGCCGGGGACGAAGGGCTTGCCGACGGCGTCTTCGCGTGTTCTCGCCCACGTGTCGAGGGTCGCTTCGTGCAAAACCTTGCCCGTCTTCGGGTCGAGGCCGAACACGCGGATGCCGCCGTCGAGGTACGTGGACCGGCCTGCCGTGCAGTAGGCCACGCCGCCGGTGACCAGGACGCTGCCGTGCACGCGCCAGCGGGATTCCAACTGGCCGAAGGCGCCGATCAACTGTTCCGCGGGCGCCGCCCGAAACCGCCAGGCCAACGCGCCGTCCGATGCGCGGAGGCAGTAGAGGTGCCCGTCGGTGCATCCGAACAGGACCCGCCCTCGGTAGACCGTCGGCGGGGAATCGATTCGCCCGCCCGCGATGAACTGCCACACCGCCCCGCCGTCATTGGCGTCCAGCGCATGGAGCGTGTGCTCGTCCTTGGCGGCCACGTAGACGCGCCCCGCCGCGACCACGGGCGGTGTCAGCGGACCGCGCAGATTCGTCGCCCACTGCAGCGAGGCGTCGGCCGGCACGTCGCCGGCGGTTGAGCCGCTCCGCCGGGCGTCGTGGCGATACGTGGGCCAGTCGGCCTTTGAGATTTGAGATTTCAGATTTGGGATTTCAGATCTGGGATTCCAGATTTGGGATTTGGGATTTGAGATTTCAGATTTGGGATTTGAGATTTCAGATTTGGGATTTGAGATTTCAGATTTGGGATTTGAGATTTCAGATTTGGGATTTGAGATTTCAGATTTGGGATTCCAGATTTGGGATTTGGGATTTGAGATTTGAGATTTGGGATTTGAGATTTCAGATTTGGGATTTGAGATTTCAGATTTGGGATTTGAGATTTCAGATTTGGGATTTGAGATTTCAGATTTGGGATTTGAGATTTCAGATTTGGGATTCCAGATTTGGGACTTGGGATTTGAGATTTGAGATTGGAGATTTGCGATCTTAGACTTGCGATTTGAGATTTGAGATTTGAGATTTGGGATTTCAGATTGGAGATTTGCGATCTTAGACTTGCGATTTGAGATTTCAGATTTGGGATTTGAGATTTCAGATTTCAGATTTGAGATCCCAGAGAACGCCGGCCCGCGCTCCAGGCGTTCCGGTGGCGTTCGTTTCTGCCCATCGGCGTCCGCTGGATTGCCGGCCCTCCCCTCTGCTGTCCCCTCCCCTGTGCCGTCCGCCACAGCGTTGGCGACGGCGGGGGCCAACACGTTGAAGCCGGTCAACTTGACGCCGGGATAGCAGAAGCACGGATGCGGCGGGGCATAGAGCAGGCCGTTGCAGGGCATGATGCCGTACCCGCACGGCCCGCGAAGCCAATCGTTCTGCGTGTGTTCACCGCCCGTGAGGCTGACGAACTCCGCGCCCCGCCAGGGCGTGATGATGTAGTTCTCGGTGGCCTTGCCTTGGTAGCAGCGCAGGTGGTGCCCGGCCGTGAACACGTCGTCGGCGTTGACCGTTGTCTTGACCTGGCCTGTGGCCAGATCGTGGCCGACGAACTCGTGGCCTTGCCACCGCCACGCCTGCCCCTGGGCGACGAACAGTTCGCCGCGGCCGCCGAGGCTGCCCTTGGCGGTCCAGAGCGGTTTGCCCGTTTCCAGAGACACCGCCCTGAGCCCCTGCCTGCCCGCGAGCAGGATACGGTCTCCGTGGACGAGGAGCAGCGAGACCGCCGGTCTCTTGATCGGCTTGCGCTTGGTGCTTGCCTTGGCCTGCGCGTCGGCGGGTGGTTTGGTCGCCGGTTCGCCCGCCGTCCGCCACCGCTGCTTGCCGGTCTTCAGGTCGAGGCACGCCATCGCCTGCCCCGCCATGTAGACGACCTTGCCGTCGTGGGCGGCCAGTGTCAGCGGCTGGGGGTTATCCTTGCCCTGCCAGAGCGGTTTGCCGGTCTTTGCGTCGAAGGCGCGAAGGCCGTCGTTGCCCGTGCGGACCAGGAGAACGCCGTCCAGGCATCGGAGTTCCTGCGCCCCGTCGGTGTCCTTGCAGGTGGTCAGGACCTTGCCCGTGGCCGCGTCGAGAATCGAAACGGGCTCGCCAAGCGTCAGCGGGAAGAAGACCCGACCTGCCTCGGCCACCAGGAGCCGGGGCACGGACGGCGGAATGCCCCGCAGCGACGTGTTCTTCCATTGGCGGCCCCGCCAACTGCCGACCGGCCGCTTCCAAAGCAGGACGCCGTTGAAGGCGTCCCGCGCGTTCAGCGTCCATCGCTCCGGCAGCGAGGCAGGCGTCACGCCGGTCAGGCCCTCGTCGAAGAGGTACATGATGCGACCCGCCGCCGAGACCATCGCGACCAGGCTCGACGTGTACTCGTGGCTGCGGGTCCACCTCGGGCCGCACACCCACTGCATCCGCCGGGGCGGGCCGACGCGCGTGTCCTGCGCCACCGCGTTGTTCGAGGCGTCGTGGAGGAAGTGCGTCCACTGGTCGATGGTGTTCGGCCACGGTTTCCGCCGCGTTGTCCATTGGCCATCGGTCTTGACGTAAGCCACCCCGCCCGGGCACAGGACGCGCAGAATCTCGTCCATGCCGACGCCGCCGGCGTCTTCGGCGACGACAAGGTTCACGAGATCGTCGGCGTACGGCAACGCCTTGCCGTCAAGCCGCTCGACCGAGACGTGGCCGTAGGCGCCCTTGGACTGAATGAACGCCCGTGCCTTGGCCACGTTCTCGCCGTCGGCGTCCAGTCCATGGACGAGGTAGCGGTCGCCGGCGCGGAGGGCGGCCGTCAGTCGCCCGTCGCCGCATCCGAGGTGAACGATAAGGCCGCCCTTGATGCCGGTTGCTTCGAGGATTTGCCCGGCCTCTTCAGCGGGGCCGCCGGCGGCGACCCCGGCGCCGGACAGCACGAGCACCGCCAGCGAGACGGCTGCCACGGCGCGACCGAGTTGTGGTCTCCTGGGGACCATCTGTCTCCTCCTTCTCTGAGCGTGTGGGACGTCTCCTGCACGAGGATGGACTCCCGTGACCGGCTTACTATGCGCCGCCGGCGGCAACCGTGACACGGGGCAGGGCGCCCCCTCATCGCCGCTTCTTCCTCGCGCGCCCCAGTTCGTCGAGCCACGCTTCGTGCCGCTTGGCAAGAGCCGCGACCTTTTCCGGCATCGTGTCCGCCAGGTTGTTCAGTTCGGTCCGGTCGGCGTCCATGTCGTAGAGTTCCCACGGTCCCTTCTGCCACGCGATCTTCCACTTGCCGGCGCGCAGGGCCTTGTACTTGGCGAACTCGAAGAACAGTTCCGTGTGCGGCTGGCGCTGCTTGCCTTGGAAGACGGGCAGAAGGCTCTTGCCGCGAAGCGGCCTCAGTTCTCGACCGTCGAGTGTGTCGGGGTACCGCGTTCCGGTGACGTCCAGGAGCGTGGCCATGATGTCGATGAGGTGCCCCGGCTGATCGGTCACCGATCCGGGGCGAATGACCGCGGGCCAGTGCGCGATGAGCGGTGTGGCGATGCCGCCTTCGTGTTGGTTCTGCTTGTACAGGCGGAACGGCGTGTTGCTCACCTGGGCCCACCCCTTGTGGTAGGTCCAGTACGAGTTGGCCGGGCCCGGCGGGATGTCAGGCGTCCGGGTGCGTTGGAACGGGCAGCCGCCATTGTCGCTCAGGAAGAGCACCAGCGTGTTATCGGCGATTCCCAGACTCTTCGATTTGGCCAGCAGGCGGCCGATGTTCTGGTCCACGCGGTCGATCATGGCAGCGTAGACCGCCATGGTCAGGTCTTCCTTCCGCTTCTCCTCTTCGGACAGGGCGGTCCAGGGGCGCACGTCCTTGTCTCGCGGTGTCAGTTTCCACTGCGGCTTGATGAGCCCCATCTCCAACTGGCGCTTGTAGCGCGCCGTGCGAAGTGCGTCCCAGCCCTTCATGTAGCGGCCGCGGTACTTGGCGATGTCGTCAGGCCAGGCTTGCAGGGGGTAGTGAGGCGCGTTGTAGGCGATATAGAGGAAGAAGGGCTTCTTCTTGCCGGCGGCCTCATCGAGGAACCGCATCGCGTAGTCCGTGTTGGCGTCGGTGGTGTAGAACCCCTTCTCCGGAACCTTGAACGGCTCCTCGTCGAGGCGGAATGTGTTATCGCCCCTGAAGAAGTTGGTGGCCCCGCTCAGGTGCCCGAAGTAGCGGTCGAACCCCTTCTGGACCGGCGTGGACGACAGGTGCCACTTGCCCGTCATCAACGTCGTGTAGCCCGCGCGGCGCATCGCCTGGGCCAGCGTCATGCAGCTGTCCAGCCGCTTCTCGCCGACCTCCCGGTGGTAGCAGCCGGTCAGAAGGGTCGCCCGCGAGGGAGAGCACTTGGCGGTGTTGTAGAACTGGGTGAAGCGCATGCCCCGCGCGGCCAGGCCGTCGAGGTGCGGCGTCTCGACCTCGCCGCCGTAGCAGCCCAGGTCCGAGAACCCCATGTCGTCCACCATAATCAGGACGATGTTGGGCTTGCTCCCGGCCTCGGCGCGTCGCTGCCCAAGGGCGGCGACGCCCCCCGCGGCGAGCGCAGCGCCGATGCCCACGGTTCGCAGAAACTCTCGCCTGCTCATCCGGTCCATGTGTGTTCCTCCAGCGCCGGTTTCTGCGCGGCGGCCTTCCCAGGCCGCCGCGATCTAATCCCACACGCGTTCTGCTCCTTTGGCTTTGGATCGCCGGCGGCCTATTGTACAAGGCCTCGCAACAGAGACCACTGACTTCCGGGGGTGGCCGCGACGCGACGCCGGCGAAGAAGGCTGGAAAACCGGTGCGGTTTCCGGTTATCTAAGCGGGGTGAGATGAGTTTCGCGCGGTGGGTGTCCTCACCTCGCTTAGAGTCGCCGCGATGGCTGGGAGAACCCGATGAACGCGAACGCACGCTTGTGGATCCGCCTCCTTCCTCTCGCCCTGTGCCTGCTGCCGGCCGCCTGTGCGCAGGCCGTCACCTTCCACGTCGCGCCCGACGGCAACGATGCGTGGTCGGGCCGCCTGGCGCGGCCCAACGCCGACCGGACGGACGGTCCGCTGGCGTCGCTCGTCGGCGCGCGCGATGCCGTCCGGAATCTGAAAGCCGGGGCGCAGGTCGCCGAACCCGTCCGCGTCGTCATTGCCGACGGAACGTACGCGCTGGCCAAGACCGTCGTGTTCACGCCGCGCGACGGCGGCACGAAGGACGCGCCCATCGTCTACGAGGCCGCCGAGGGCGCCCGGCCCGTCTTCACCGCGGGACGCCGCATCACGGGGTTCAAGGTCGGCGAGGACGGTACCTGGTCGGTCGCGCTCCCCGACGTGGCGGCCGGCAAGTGGACCTTCGACCAACTCTTCGTCGGCGACCGTTGGGCCACGCGCGCCCGGTCGCCGAACACGCTTTATCACTACATGCTGCGCCGCGTCGGGCACGGCGCCGATCCGCTGACGGGCAAGCCGGCCAACCTCGAGAGCCGGGCGTTCATCGCCCGCGCGGCCGACGTCAAACCGCTGCTGGCCCTGCCGAAAGAGCGTCTGTCGGACGTCGTCCTGGTGGCCTATCACTCGTGGGCGGTGGGCGTGCTCCGCGTCGGCCACGTGGACGCCGACACGCGCCGCGTCGTCCTGACGGGCGGCGCCCGCTGGCCGCTGTTCCGCTGGCAGAAGCAGCAGCGGTACCACCTGGAGAACTTCCGGGCCGCCCTGGACGCCCCGGGCGAGTGGTTCTGCGGCCGCGACGGCGTGCTGCTGTACAAGCCGCTGCCCGGCCAGACGCCGGCGAACACGACGGTCTTCGCCCCGGTGCTGGACCGCTGCGTGCGGTTTGCGGGCGAGCCGGCGCCGGGGCTGCCCGTGCGGCACATTGCGCTGCGGGGGCTCGCGTTTCGCCACGCGGGGTTCCGCATTCCGCCGGAGGGTCACGCCGACGGCCAGGCGGCGGTGCGCGTCGGGGCGGCCGTCGAGGCCGACGCGGCCCGCGACGTCACGCTGCGCGACTGCGAGATCTCGTGCATCGGCCCGTATGCCGTGTGGTTCCACCGCGGCTGCCGCAACTGCCGCGTCGAGAAGACCCTCATCCACGACATGGGGGCCGGCGGCGTCAAGATCGGACACGGATGGGACAACAACAAGCCCGACGCGAACGAACTGACCAGCCACTGCGTGGTGGACAACTGCATCATCAACCGGGGCGCGAGGCTCTTCCGCGGGGCCATCGGCGTCTGGATCGGACACTCGTGCGACAACCGGATCACCCACAACGACATCAGCGACCTCTTTTACACGACCGTCTCGGTGGGCTGGCGATGGGGCTACGCCCACAGCGTGGCCAAGCGGAACATCGTCCGCTTCAACCACCTGCACCATTACGGCCAGTACGTGCTGAGCGACATGGGCGCCGTCTACACCCTCGGCCCGTCTGAAGGCACCGTCGTCAGCGACAACCTCATGCACGACGGCTACAGTTACAGTTACGGCGGATGGGGCATGTACACCGACGAGGGCTCCAGCAACATCCTGTGGGAGCGAAACCTTGTGTACAACGTCAAGACGGGCGGCTTCCATCAGCATTACGGCAAGGACAACATCATCCGCAACTGCATCCTGGCGTTCAGCACCGACGGCCAGATCCAGCGGAGCCGCGCCGAGCCGCACCGCTCATTTCTCTTCACGAACAACATCGTCTACTGGAAGGGCGGACCGCTGCTCACGCGGCAGTGGAAGGACACCCACTTCGAGATCGACCGCAACCTGTACTGGGAGGCCGGCGGCGCCGAGGTCACCTTCGACGGCCTCGGCCTGAAGGACTGGCAGGCGAAGGGCCACGACCGGGGCTCGATCATCGCCGACCCGAAGTTCGCCGACGCCGAGCGGTTCGACTTCCGCCTGAAGCCCGATTCGCCCGCCGCGAAGATCGGCTTCAAACCGTTCGACTACACGAAGGCCGGCGTGTACGGCGATCCCGAGTGGGTGGCCAAGGCGCGGAACCTCAAGATGCCCGCATTCGAGGAGCCGCCGAGCGCACCCGAAGCGCCGCCGATGACGTTCCGGGACGGCTTCGAGCACACGCCCGTCGGCGGCGGTCCGGAACGCTGCCGCGTCCACCTGGGCGGCAAGGGCGACGCGGTTGCCGTCACCGACCAACTTGCCTCCGGCGGCAAGCGGTGCCTGGCCGTCCGCGACGCGCCGGGCCAGAAGCAGGTGTTCAACCCGCACTTCTATTACCAGCCCGGCCACACGAAGGGCACCGCGACGTTCGCCTTCGACATCCGCCTGGCCGCCGACACAACGACGTACCACGAATGGCGCGGGACAGGGCATCCCTACAAGGTCGGCCCGACGCTGGCCATCCGCGGAGGCAAACTCTCGGCCGCGCACAAGCAGGTGATGACGCTGCCCGCCGGCAAATGGGTCCGCCTGGCGATCGCCTGCGGCATCGGACCGGATTCGACCGGCACGTGGGACCTGACCGTCACGCTCCCGGACGGCAAGGCCCGGCGCTTCGAGAAACTGCCCGTCACCCACAAGGACTGGAAGCGCCTCGACTGGCTGGGCTTCTCGAGCACCGCTGACTTGAAGACGACGTTCCACCTGGACAACCTGACGCTGACGAACGAGTGAGCCCGCCGGCGTTATCATGGCGACGCGGAGGGCCGGTTCCCAGGTGCGGGCCGGCCGAAGGAGTGGATTCCGCCCCCAGGACCGCGGGTTCGACGAGGTCCTCATCCACGCCGCCGGCGTTATCGGTACGACGCCCGACGACTGGGGCAACGATTACTTCGACGACACCTACTACTACGCTACGTTCCGCGGCGGCCTTCCCAGGCCGCCTCGAACGCAGTTTATGCCTGTTGGCCGGTTGGGGCCTCGCGCCGATTATATACTTTAGTGAAACGGCGTTTTGCCGGGAGCGCGAAAACGGCCCTTTTCGGAGACCGAATCTGCGTTTTTGGGCCGTAAGGGGCGATTCAGGTCCGAAATGTTAAGATAGGTAAGGCAAAAAGCGCTGCCTTTTTTCACCTTTTTACGTTTTTTGGGCGCGAATTTTCGCGAATTTACCGATTTTTACCCCCGTTTTCACCCCTATGGAGCGACTTCAATCGATACTAAAGTATACAAAACGGCCTCCCAGAACCGACACTCCAGCATCGATTTCGATACTTTAGCATACCAACCAGCCGCCCGAATCGAGGGCCTCCGAAAATGCCGTAACCTCTTTTCCGACAAGGACTTACGCGCACACCGAAAGTTGTTAGAACTCTAACAATCTCCGGAGCCCAAAATCGGCCCTGGCGCTATCAAAAACGGCGAAAATCGGGAAACGCCCGAAAAACGCCCTGACGGCCAACCGCCAAAACCCGTCGCGCCAAGCCGCCAAGATGCAAAAAACGGCTAAACTCTTTATGCACAAGGACTTACGGCCCGCCGGGTGGCATGGTCAGCCCGAAGGGTGACCATGTTGTGAAGATGAGGTGTGAAGATGAGGTGTGTCACCCGAACTGCCACGGCAACGGCGACAGATCTTAACGCAGAGATCGCAGAGAACGCAGAGAACAGCCTGAACCCGAGTAACAGCAAACGGCAACGGCCTTAAACGCAGCCGGCCACGGCACCCTGGCAGGGCGAGCCTGCCGTGGCTCGACCGCGAGCCGTACCCGTGCCAGGGAGACCGCGGAGAACGCAGAGAACGCAGAGAACGGCGTCAATCAGGGCAACGGCAAACGGCAACGGCCCGTTCCGAGCCGCGACCGCAAGGGAGCGGAACGCTGAGAACGACCCGAATCCGGGTAACAGCCAACGGCAACGGAGGCGGATCTTAACGCAGAGTACGCAGAGGGCACAGAGAGAACGCAGAGAACGGCGTCAATCGGGGTAACGGCAAACGGCAACGGACCGTTCCAAGCCGCGACCGCAAGCCAGGTGCACGTGATTCGGCATCAGGCACCAGGCCCGGATCCTCACGCGGTGCTCGGCGCACGAGGCGGCCAGCAGGCGAACGTGCGTCTGGTAATCCTCGTCGCCGAAGAACGTGGGCTGCCGCCGGTTGCCGCGCTGCGTGATGCCTGCCCGCCGTAGCCCTGCGCAGCCTTAGCGGAACAGGGGCGAAGGCGGGTGATGCCCCACCCCCGCGGCCACCACTCGTGCGATGCGACTCATGCTGCCACCCTATCGCCCCCGCCCCTTCGCGTCAAGGCCAATTAAGTTCTATGTCACCAGAACTCTCGACACCGTGCCGACTTCAGCGAAGTCTCGTGCCGGGAAGGCGCTGCCTTCCTGTCATGGTTCTAGAGTAGTGGGAGATGTCAGGTTCGTCAAGGTGAATCAGCGGCGGCAGCGTGCGTTGGGCGCGGTGGGCAGGATTGCCCACCGCGCTTTGGCGGCTTCATGCGCGGCGGCTGTGGGGACCCACCGCGCGTTAAAGCCCATTTTCGCCATTGCGCGGCGGGTCAGGAGACCCGCCGCGCGGGAAGTGGCGTAGCAGGAATGCGGATGGAAGACGGTTGCGCCACCGCTGTTCCGCTACTCGCGCGTGGCGTCGATGCGGAGGTTGGGAAGGCGGGTGCCGTCGCGGGCGACGATCCGGGCGCAGAATTCCCACGGGCGGGCCGCTCACCGGCCGCGCTGCCCTGGAACAGCCCTTTCCACAGCGTTACCTTCAACTGGCCGGAGCATTCTCCGGCAGACAGCCCGGCCGCAACCGCAACCGGCGGCATCAGCACCTGAAGCAAACACGCCACGAGGGCGACGTTGGCGGCTCGCATCATGTTGCTCTCCTGCCACGGGTCTTGCGGAAGCGCCCTGGGGCGCCGCGGCGTCACTGGTTTAACCGGCAGGCCCGGCGTGAGTTATGCCGAGACTGCCGCCGCGCCCTGCAGCAGGCCTGGTACGACTACGCTACTTCCCGCCCCGGCGTCTTGCGGAGGCCGGGCTGCGTGCCGTCATCTGCGGTCGCACTTCGGTTCGGACGCATCGTCGGTTTTTATCAAGACGTAACAACGATAGGTCCGATAAAGAGAGCAATCTCGGACGGTCGGGGCCGGGCGCAGCGCTGGCGCTCGGCGATTCATCAGACCCGCCGCCCGCGAGATGTGTGAGCGAGGGATGGGACACGGGGTTGCCTCGCATCGCTGACGTGGGCAGGGCGACCCCCACTTGCGCTGGGGTGACTCATGTCTAAAGGTGTCCGACGGGGGTGTTTCCAGGCACTGGTTCTCTCGGATGGCGACAGCGGCCTCGGGCCCGTGCAAGCGGCGCTCGCGCGCCGGGGGGCGGCGGTCCACGAGGCGGCCGGTTTGGCCGAGGCCGTCGGCGTTCTCGAGACGGTGCCGATCGACGTCGTCCTGCTGGGCTGCGCGGCAGGACGGGCGGAGCAGGCCGCGCGGGCGATGCTCGATGCGAAGCCGTCGCTGCGGCTGCTGGCTTGCGGTCCGAGCGACAACGCCCGGACCGCGATGGCCATGGTCCGGCTGGGGGCGGTCGACTACCTGGTCGAACCCATCAACCAGGGGCGCCTGGCCGAGGCGCTGGACCTGCTGGAGGTGGACCTGGCCGTGGCGGAGGGGCCGGCCGACGCCTGGTCCGACGACGAGGTCCTGTTCAACGGCAACCCGCCCCTCGTGCTGGTGGGCGCGTCGCCGGAAATGGTCCGCGTCCGGAAGGTGGTCCGCACGCTGGCCGGCTCCGACGCAACGGTGCTGGTCCACGGCGAGACCGGAACCGGCAAGGAAGTCGTGGCGCAGGCCGTCCACCGCGCCCGTCACGGGATGAACGGGCCGTTCGTGGCGGTCAACTGCGCGCAGATCTCGGGCGAGTTGATCGAGAGCCAACTGTTCGGCCACGTCAAGGGCGCCTTCACAGGAGCGGTGGCTGACAGCCAGGGGTTCTTCCGTGCGGCGGAGGGCGGCACGCTGTTCCTGGACGAGATCAGCGAGATGAGTCCCGCCCTTCAGGCGAAGCTTCTCAGGGCAATCCAGGAACGCGAGATCATCCCGGTCGGGAGCACCGAACCGAAGCCGGTTGACGTGAACATCGTGGCGGCGACCAACCGCGACCCCCTCCGAGCGGTGGCCGACGGCACGCTCCGGCAAGACCTGTACTACCGCCTGAGCCAGGTCAACATCTATCTGTCACCGCTTCGCGAGCGGCCCGGCGACCTGCCCGGCCTGATCCGCTACTTCGTGGGGCTTCACGCGAAGCGTTGCGGCACGCGGCCGAAGCGCATTGAGCCGCGCGTCAAGGAGTTCCTCGCCCAGCACGACTGGCCCGGGAACGTGAGGGAACTCGAGAGCGTCATCCACCGCATCCACACGTTCGAGAAGAGCCACCACGGGCTGCTGGTGGCTAACCTCCTGCCGCACGTTCCCGCCGGCGAGAACGGCGCCGCCCGTGGACCCGGCGCCGGCGGAACGCTGACTGAGGCCGACATCGTCCCGCTCGACGACCTGGAGCGCGGGGCCATCAGCCAGGCGCTGGCCGTGACCGGAGGCAACCGGACGAAGGCCGCCAGCCTGCTCGGCATTGAGCGGCATCGGCTGACCCGTCGTATCCGGGTGCACGGCATCGAGTGCCCCGACGGGGGGCGTCAAAGCGCACCGGTTGGTGCGCTTTGTGCCAGCGGCGCGTAACTCTAATTCCCAGCGAATCTTAGCGCCGGATTCCGCGATTCCTTGGGACGAAACGTTCCACCGGCTTGCCTTTTCTCGCCGTCTCGCGCTCAAGGCCGGATCGGGGAGAAAGTGCGCGAAAACCGGCGTTCCCAATCTCGCCAGGCCCCCTCGCCCGCCCGGGCGGCGACCGCTGGCACGGACCTTGCATAACAACCTACTTGACGGAAACGGTCAGCCGCCACAAGGGGGACGGAGGAACGGGCGATGGTGAGGATCGTTGTGGTTGACCGAGACGACGCCCTTTCGATGACACTGGCCCGGGTGCTGGATCATGATGGCCTCCAGATCGACATCGTCGGGACCGAGGCGGAGGCGCTGGCCGTCTCGAACCCCGAACCCGCGATGGTCCTTGTCCGCACCGGCGCCGACGACCGGGTGGCCGAGCGGGTCATCGGCCGGTTCCGGACGTCTCATCCCTCGGTGCCGGTGGCGGTGGTTGCGTCGGAGCCGTCCGTTTCGCAGGAGCGAGCGCTTCGCCGACAGGGCATCCTCTGCTACCTGCAGGAGCCGGTCAGCGACGACGTGCTTCACCAGGTGGTCTGCGGGGCCACGCCCGTGTGTGGCTCTGGCTGGTTCCACGGAGAAGCCGGGAACGGACGCGGACCGATCAGCGAGCCAATCGCCACAAAGGAGACACAGGAGTAAGAGACCGTACGAAGAAGTGGTTGGCCGCGATGATCAACACGCTGAACCTGGCCATCCCGACGGTCGTGATGGGCAAGATTGCCGGAACGCTCTCGTCGATGACCGTGTCGCTGGTCGGCGCCGGCGTGGCGACTGCCCGTCGGCTTGGCCGTCGGCGCGGGTGGCGGCGGGGTCAACGGTTTACAGATAAACTCACTGTCGCGGCGGCCCTGGCGGGTGAGGGGTCCCTCCAGTCCCTCGATCTGCCGCAGGCCGGGAGTGCGAACCCCATGCTAGCGAAAGAGCGACATCCGTTCCTGTCGTGGAAAGGGCGAGCAGCCCTGCACGTCCTTGATGCGCTGGGCACGACAGCAGCGGCGCTGCATGAACTGCCGGCCTATGGGCCGCCGCGACTTCCCTCGTCGGCGTCGACCGAGCCGATTCGGTCGATTCGGGTGTCCGGGCGCCGTCGGCCGTTCGGACACGGTGCGCGTCGTCCCGCCCGGTCCAGCAGTGTCGCCGGCGCGGGCTCTCTGCGGTCTGCGCCGACGCGGTGGAGTTCCTCTCGGCCCACCCGCGGGAGTTCGACGGTATCTGGTGTGCCCACCTGGTCGAGCATCTTCCGCCGGCGAAGGTGGAGTCGCTGGTCCGCGAGGCCTATGTGGCCCTGCGCGACCCCGGTGTCCTGATCATCCTGACGCCCAACGCCCGCGACGTCTCGGTCATGGCCGAATCGTTCTGGGAAGACCCGACGCACATCCGTCCGTACCCGGCGGCGCTGCTTCAAGGGATGCTGGTGTCGGCGGGATTCGCCATCGAGGATGCCGGTGAGACGCCGGTCGCACGACTCCGGTCGCACGGGTGGCTGAAGCGGCTGGCGCTTCAGGGCAGGGGACTGATCTCGCAGGCCCTGATGGGTCGCTACTTTCATCTGGGCGACGTCTACGTGATTGCGAGGAAAGGGGACGCGACCGCTACGACCTGGCGCTTTGCCTGTGGCCGAGTTCAAGCCTCAAGTGCCTGTTGATTCCGGTTTTGGCGCGAGTTGCCACGCGCCTCATCCACCGCTACCGGTCCGGCCGCGCACGCCTGATCGCGCCGCTCTGGGCCCGCCGGGTGCCGTACGACCCGCAGGCGCACCGTGTGGAACGGAACCGGTCGCTTCTGGCGTCGGCCGGGTTTGCGGAGGCGGGCGCCGTCTCGCCCCGACCGCGGCTGGTTCTGGCGTTGGACGAGCGACCGGCGGGCTCCCGGCCCCGCCGGTCGCTTGGGCCCCTGCGACGGCCGTCACGGAACGAGGTCGCCGAGGAGTTCAATCGCCTGCGCCACGCTTGGGTAGACGGCCTCCTGGGCCTCGCACGTCCTCAGCCAATCGTTCTTGTCGGGCGCGCCGGAGTTGGCGCATCCATCCATCTTCGCCAGGACATCCTTTTCGAGTTTCTTGATTGCCTTGTCGTAGTCGCCCTTCTCGATCTTCTTCAGGGCGGCGTTGATCTTGTTGACGAGCGTCTTGGCATTATTGCGGTTCTTGAAGTCGCCGGGATCGAGCCCGTTGATAGTCTCGACGGCCACCATGAGTTCCTCGACAATCGCATCCAGCACCGTGACGGCCTCGATCGTGACGTTGTCCGGGTCGCTATCCTGGAAGCCGTCGTTCGCGACGAGGCTGACCACGTAGGTGCCGGGGGCGTCGGCGAAGAAGGAGGTCTGGATCGCCTCCGGGTCGCTGAGTTCGGCGGCACTGCCCTCGGGTTTCGTCGTGAGGCTCCAACGGAACGTGAGCGGGTCATCGTTGGCGTCGCTGCTGCCGCTGGCGTCCAGCGTGACCGTTTCGCCGACGAGGACGGCCTGGCTGCCGCCGGCCACCGCCACCGGCTTGACGTTCGCGAAACTCACCGTCACCTGATCGGGGCTGCTCGGGTCCCAGGGATCGCTCACCGTCAGTTCAATGACGTAATCGCCGTGGACGTCCGCCACGAAGGTGGGCGTGGGCGACGTGGCATCGGACAGCACAGCCTGGCTGTCCTCGGGTTTCGTGATGATTGTCCAGGCATAGGCGATGTCGTCGCCGTCATCGTCGTAACTCTGTGTCCCGTCGAGTTGGACGGTGGAGCCGATCAGCAGGACGGACTGGTCGTCGCCCGCTTCGGCGACGGGCGGTGCGTTGAACGTGCTGACGAGCACCTCGTCCGGGGCGCTCGCCAGACCCTCGGCATCCGTCACAACGAGGCACACGCGGTAGTCGCCGATCTCGTCGACCGTGAAGGACGGGCTCACGGACGTCGGGTCCGAGAGGTCGGCCGCACTGCCGTCCGGCTTCTCCATGATCTCCCAGGCGTACGTGAGGGAGTAGTGCTCGTCCGGGTCGGAACTGCCGCTTCCGTCGAGCGTTACCTCGTCGCCGGGGTGGGCCGTCTGGTCCTCGCCGGCGTCGGCGACGGGCGGCTGGTTGAGCGGCAGCGCCTCGGCAAGGTAGATCTGGCCGTGCTGTCCGTCGGAGGCGCCCCAGACGACGCTCGAGCCCGACACCTGCGGCTTGGCGTTGACGGGGGCCAGTTGCTCCGGCTGCGCCTGCGGGTCGTCGAAGACGTAGGCGAAGACGGCGTAGTCGGCGCCCGATCGCCATCGCCACGCGACCAGCGATTCGGAGATCTGCGGATAGGCGTTTGTGCCGGTGTTGTCCGTGATCTGCATGGGGTCGTCGTCCGAAGCGATGTCGTACACGATGATCTCATAGGCGTCGCTCTCCCACACGACCCGCGACCCGGCAATCTGTGGTGCCGCCGCGCTCGCCGCGCTGTCGGTCAGTTTAGGGGCGAGGCCGGGTGTGCCGTCGCTGATATCGTACAGGAAGACCTCGTTGCCGCCGAGTCCCTGCCAAATGGCGTGCGCGCCCGAGACCTTCGGGTACTTCGCGGCGGCGGCGAGCAAGACGGGCGGGCCTCCCTCGCTCGCGTCGTAGAGGTAGACGTCGGTCGCGCCCGCGGCGCCTGTCTGGTAGACGACCGTGCTGCCCGAGATGTTGGGAAACAGGTTGCCGGACGAATTCAGGTCAAGGTGGACGAGTTCCTCGGTGTCGAGGTTGTAGACGAACAGGTCGTACTCGTAGTTGCCGCTCGAACCAGTCCGGCCCTGCCAGACGACGTACGGGCTGGCGATGCGCGGCATGTTGTTGTCGTAGGCACTGTCGGAGATCGGTGTGTGCGCGAGTGGGCCTCCGACCAGCCACGCGTAAATCTTGCCGGGCTGATACCCGTACCAGACGACATGTGATCCTGATGCCCTCGGCTCATAGTCCTGCCAGGCGTTGTCTGTGACCTGGGTGATGCCCCCCGCATCGATGTCGTGAAACATGACTTCGGCGTCGTTTTCGCCTACGAATCCCTGCCACACGACGTAGGAGTCCGATACGCGTGGCTCGGTGTCGTTGTAGTCATTGTTCGTGATGGGCGTGATCGTCCAGTCGGCTGCTTCGGCCGAGCCCGCCACGGCCGCAGTCAACACCACCACGGCACAGCCCAAGACTGCTGCAATACGTTTCATTGGATTTCCCCTTTTCTGATCCCCCCATGCCCAGTGCAGACCCCCCATACGACCGGCCCGCGAGTGCGCAGGTGCAGCCCCAAGCAGGCGCACACGGTGCGCGCCTGGTTCCAACGGTTTAGTGGCTTCTTATCCCAGGTGCCTCGCGACCGTGTCCCCTCGCGCGGCCGCTGAAGTGTAGACCGGCATTCCCCCGCCGAAGTTCTTGCACAGGGCCATCGCGGGCCTATCCAGGAAATGTACCCTTTCGCCGACCAGCCGCAAGGCTTTTCTCGGCTCCTCGGCCGATCGATTCGCCCGACGTCGGCCCCGGGCTCTGCCGCCGAAGGGAGACCATGCGCCTTGTGCCCAAGAGGATAAGGGTAAAGGAGGCGATTGCGCCGTGCTACGGGCGCGCGACGCGGCGGTTGCGCGTTGCTGCACCGCCGAGAGGGGTGCCGCCTGGAACGGTCGCGCTCGGCCTATGACCCGCCGGTCGCGGCATCGTCCGGCGGCTCCTTGGCCTCGGCCTGCTCATCGGCCGCTTCCAGGTCGAGGGCCGCCGAGTTGATGCAGTAGCGCAGGCCGGTCGGCTGGGGCCCATCCTTGAAGACGTGGCCGAGGTGGGCACCGCAGCGGCTGCATTGGACCTCGGTCCGCACCCTGCCGTGGCTGTGGTCGGGCTGCTCGTCGATGTGCTCCTCGGCGGCGGGCTCCGAGAAACTCGGCCAGCCGCACCCGGCGTCGAACTTGGCCTCGGAGTGGAAGAGCGGTTGACCGCAGCAGACGCACCGGTACACGCCGGGCGTGGTCGTGGCCCAATACTTGCCGGTGAACGGCCGCTCGGTGCCTTTCTGGCGGGTCACATCATATTGCTCGGGCGTAAGTTGCTCGCGCCACGCTTGATCGGTCTTGGTCATCTCGTATTCCTTACGTCGCGTAGGGGTCGCCGTTTCGTTTTCCCGCTGTGTGACGGCAGGCGTTGGGCCCGCCGGGGGGCGCGTCTCGCACCCGGGCCCGATCGTCACGGTGCCGGCAAGCAGGCACAGGGCTGCGGATCGCGCGAATCTCACGTCATCGCCTCCCACCGTTTCTCGTTCATTGTAGGGCTGTCGCTTCGGTTCGGGCAAGGCTATCTCGCCAATTGAATCCTGCAAAACCAATGTGACAAAGAGGGTATCACGGTTTGAAGGGTAAAACCGTGCGCCGGACCCGGGAACACGGATTGCAAGCCATCCGTGGCGCCCTGCAAGCATGCCCCTTTCTTGAGGCGCACCCCGTTGCGGCCACGTCCGTTTTCCTGTTGGCTTGCCCAAGGCGCTGCGGCTACAATAGGTCTTCTTTTCGGGAACGATACAGGCACTCCGGGGCGAGGAGGTTCATCATGGGGCGGAAGACGGTTCGCACGGGAATCGTCGGCGCGGGCTTTGCCGCGGGGTTCCATTACGAGGCACTCATGCGCGTCCGCTGTGTCGACGTGGACGTGGCGGGCGTGTACGCCATCGACACCCACATGGCCGAGACGTACGGGGCGGAGCGCGGCATCAAGGTGTACGGGTCGCTGGAGTCGCTGATTGATGACGTGGACGTGATCCACGTGCTGGTGCCGCCCGTGGCCCACGAGGAGATCGCGGTGGCGGCGCTGGAGCGCGACACCTTCGCCATCGTCGAGAAACCGCTGACGGGTTACTTCGGCGACGGGTCCGACGATTTCAACGGCCGCACCTTCCCCAAAGAGAAGATGCTCGAAGAGGCCCTGGCGACGATCGACCGAATGATCGCCGCCGAGGCGAAGAGCAAGGCGTGCATCTGCTACGCCGAGAACTGGGTCTACGCGCCGGCGATTCAGAAAGAGCGCGAGATCATCGAGAAGACCGCCGCCCAGATCCTTTGGATTCACGGCGAGGAGGCCCACTCGGGCAGCCACGCCTCCACCTACGGTTTCTGGAAGTTCTCGGGCGGCGGGTCGCTCATCGGCAAGGGGTGCCATCCGCTGACGGCCGCCCTGTACCTGAAGCGCGTCGAAGGGCGCACGCGCGGCGGCCAACCCATCAAGCCGAAGTCCGTTACCGGCCGCATGCACGCCTTGACGAACCTGGAGGCCTTCGACGACAAGGGCCACCTGCGGAGCGACTATACCGACATCGAGGACTTCTCGATGATCCACGTCACCTTCGACGACGGCACCATTGCCACGATCTTCGCGTCCGAGATCATCATGGGCGGTATCCACAACTGCCTCGAAGTGGCCGCCAACAACCACCGCACCATCTGCAACATCAATCCGAACACGGCCATGTGCACTTACAACCCGGTCGATGAGCAGTTCAAGGATATCTACGTTGTCGAGAAGACCGGCACGAAACAGGGCTGGTCGAACCCCGCGCCCGACGAGGACCACTTCACCGGCTACCCGCACGAGATGGAAGCGTTTTACCGCACCGTCGCCTTCGGCGAACCGGTCGAGGGCAACAGCGGCCTGGCGGGCGATACCATCTCGACGGTTTACAGCGCCTACGTCTCGGACGAGCGCGGCGGGGCCGAGGTTGATGTGAAGACGTACTGAGGCGCGGTGCAGGCCGCGGCGCGCAAGGTTTTAGCGCAGAGGTCCCAGAGCGAACGGAGAGAACGCGGAGAACAACAAGCGTAGAAAAGGGGGGCATTCTGCTTTTCGCCGGACGCCTACAATAGGGTCAACACACTTGGAAAGGGCACCGATGGCGGGTCAGGACGCGCCCGTGGCGTTCGTGACCGGGGCGACCGGCATGGTCGGCAGCCACCTGACGCGCCGTCTGCTCGATGAGGGGTGGCACGCACGGGCACTGGTCCGGGAGACCAGCGATACGGCGCTGCTGGAGTCTTGGGGCGTGGACCTGGTGGTCGGCGACATAGCCGACCCCGCCGGCTCGTTCAGAGCGCACCTGGAGGGCGTCGATTACGTCTTTCACTGTGCCGCCATGGTCTCGGATTGGGCGCCGCTGGACGAGATGGTCCGCGTCAACGTGGAAGGGACGCGGCACCTGGCGGAGGCGGCGGTCGGATGCGGGCGGCTGAAGCGGTTCGTCTATCTGAGTTCGATGGCGGTCTTCGGCACGCGCCCGCAACGGGACCTCGATGAGACGGCCCCGCTCATTCACACGGGGGATCACTACAACCTGACGAAGGTCCGCAGTGAGGAACTCATCCATCAGTTCGTCCGCGAGCGTGGGCTTCCGGCCGCGATTGTTCGACCGCCGTACGTGTACGGTCCGCGGGATCGGCAGTTTCTCCCGCGTCTCCTCTCGAACCTCAAGAACGAGCAGTTCTGCTTCGTCGGTTCCGGCCGGCAGCCGTTCACCCTGATCTACGTGGGCAGCCTTGCGGAAGCGCTGTTCCTGGCGGCGACGCGGCCCGATGCCGTCGGCGAGGTGTTCCTGGTGACGGACGGCGAGTCCACGACACGGGTTCGGCTGTTGGAGATTGTCTGCGAGGAAACGGGTTATCCGGCGCCGACACGGCACGCGCCGAAGTGGCTGGCGCGTTTGGCGTGCCCGATCGTCGAGGGGATTCATTCGCTGCGGCGCAGCCGCGACCCGCCGTTCGTCAACAGGTTCCGCCTGAAGTTCATGGCCACGCCCTTGACGTACTGCATCGACAAGGCTCGACGCCTGCTGGGCTACGAGCCAAAGATGAGTACGGAGGATGGCCTCCGTCGGACGCTGGCGTGGTTCCGGAAGAACCGGCCCGACCTGATGCCGCAGACGAACTGACCGCTCGCTACGGGCTTCCGTGTTGTGCGATCCGGTTTGCCGGGTGGATGATCTGCTCGGCCGAGTACGTCTCGCCGCGCGCCAGGGGGTCGTGAGGTTCCTGTCACCGTCTCCATCGTGGTTGCGTCGGGAGCCGCTTCGGTTACAATCGGGTCGGAGTACCACGCCGCTCGAAGGAAGGGGGCGCGAGGCATGCAGAGGTTCAAGTGGATCGTCCTGTTGGCCCTGGGGCTGGCCGCCGTCCTGGCAGCCGGCTGTGAGCCGAAGGCACCGCGAGCGCCGCGCTACATCGGCGGAGACGTCCTCGGGGCGCTTACACCGCAGGCCCTGCGCGACGCCTACCGGACGCTGGCCTTCGCGGTGCGCGACGTGCAAGACGGGCGGCACGTGGCGCTGCAGGACACGGAACTTCCGCCAGGCGCGGCGGTGGACGATTCGAACCTTCTGATTTACGTGGAGGGGTCGGGCGACCGCGTGAAACTTTCGCGATGGACGATGCGCCTGCTGGCCGAGAGCCCGTACGGGTTCCCCGAAAGGCCGCATCGGCTCGTCGTCGTGCTCCTGAAGTGGGGCACGAGCCACGACGTCGTCACCGAGCACCTGAACCGCAAGGCCCAGATGGCCGGGTCGGCCCTGCTGAACGACATACTCGAGGTCCACCGCCGCCGGCACGGGGCGGGCGGCCACGCAAGCGTCATCGGTTTCAGCGCGGGCACCCGCGTGACTCAGATGGCCTTCCTGGGGAAGGTTCCGGAAGGCGAGGACACGCATCCGGAGGGCCTGGCGCACGCCGACCACGTCGTGTTCCTCGGTTCGAGCATCAGTTGTATGGACCCGACGCCGTTCGAGGAGATACGCGGCCGGTTCCTGAGTTTCATCAACC
>Ga0307433_1000593_pt1 | contig 26420 bp, 24 predicted proteins | sample SalMarWE160210MG_FD_202166 | JGI IMG/M metagenome (GOLD analysis project Ga0307433, IMG submission 202166) | Salt marsh sediment microbial communities from the Plum Island Ecosystem LTER, Massachusetts, United States - WE1603-210 | ecosystem: Environmental > Aquatic > Marine > Intertidal zone >... | reverse complement strand
CCGCATTTGATGGAAATCGGTTGTCGTGCTTTATCCTTGTAAATCGTTCTTCCTGCGCAGCAGCGATAATTTCGCCGTCGCGGACAAGGGCCGCCGCACTGTCGTGATAATAAGCTGATATTCCAAGAATATTCATAAAGCGTAATTATAAGCTACATCGGCCAAAACGCAAGTAACCTACGTATAGAAAGCAATGCGTAGTTGATAGAAGTCAGAAGTCGGAAATTCCAACTGGCGAGATGGGAATTTCAGTGCCAGGCGGTTTGCCAAAGCCAGGTGTCGGCCATATATGCGAAATCTTCGAAATTGACCTGCCCATCGAGATTAAAATCTGCTGCGTTGGTGTAAATGCCCGGCTCCCAGATGCCCTTCTGACTAACAATAGCAGACAATTTCGCCACGTGACTGCGCTGCATTATTTTCTGCCGTTAATCTGTAAAATTTGGTTGTAATGTCGGAAGAATTGCGGCATCGAGAAGTTTATTGCGGTAGAATTTGAGTTTTTGGCTATAATTTGTTACTATATTTAGTTGGCTGTCTATCATTAAACATTTTGAAAGAGACTCTTGGGGAATTTGTTATGGAAAGACGGGAGTTTTTGACACAGTCCTGCGGTTTGGGGGCTTGCGCGTGTTCGGCCATTTTTTTGTTATCTGAGCAAGAGGCAATAGCAGCAGAGAAAGAGGGGAAAAACACCCAGGAAAAATCAAATGATGACCTTCACAAAGAACTCGGTAAATTAAGATGGTGGTCGAGTCATGCCAGGAACCAAATTGCCAAGTTGATGGAATTGCTCCAGACCCACCTGGATGAGAAGGCACGAATTGAGATTATGGAGCAAATGGGGCGAAACTGCGCTAAATCACTTGGCTGGGCCAGGAATTACCGTGGCAACGTCGAAGGTTTTTTCCGGCATATGAATAACCATAACGGTGAAACACTCACCTATGACAAGGAGAAGGGAATTGTTACTATTGTCACACGGGAGCGGGACTGCGATTGTAAATTGGTTGACAGTAAAAAAACACCGCCGTATTACTGCTACTGCTCAGCGGGATGGCAAAAGTACACATACGAAACGATTCTTGGCAAATCTGTGGATGTCAAAATCAAAGAATCTGTATTGTTTGGCCAGCCGCGTTGTGTGTTTGAGGTAACTGTTGGAGAGGACCTGCCAAAGGGGTAGGAAAAAGCTGCTATGCGGCCTTAGGGTTGATTTGGCGGTAAAAAACCAGTATTTTTGTTGTTTTTGCCTTGCATTTATTTGCTTCAAAGGTATACTTATGGTTTTGTATATGGCTTTCTTCGGGACAATTGCAGCCTTTGCGATGCCCGAAACATTTGAATAGGAGTTTGACTGATGTCCAGAGTATGTTTTTTTACAGGTAAACGGACGACGGCCGGCAGGAGTATTGCCCGGCGTGGTAAGGCCAAGTATCTCGGTGGTGTCGGCAGAAAAGTTACCGGTATTACCAAGAGAAAATTTAAGCCGAATATTCAAAAGGTTCGAGCTGTCGTTGATGGCAAGGTCTGCAGGATTAAGGTCTCAGCAAAAGCCATTCGTATGGGGCTGGTCCAAAAGCCGCCCAAGCGCAATTATAAACCTGCCGAGAAAGCCGCCGGCTGAGAAGTTTTTTTGCGTGTGAACTATTATAGCGAGGCGGGTTCCGCCTCGCTTTTTGTTTAGGGCAATGTCATATGGTGGAAAAAATTGACCAGGCACAAGTAAAGAAAGTGGCCAAGCTATCTCGTCTGCAGTTGTCCGATGCGGAAGTCGATGAATTTACTCACCAGCTAAGCGCGGTCCTCGGCTATATGGAGAAGCTCAACGAGCTTGATACCACCGATGTTGAGCCGCTCGCACATTGTTTACCAATCACAAATGTTTTCCGTGAAGACAAGATTAAGGAATCGCTCGGAACAGAAAAGACACTGGCAAATGCGCCGCAGCGGGACGGCGATTTTTTCAAAGTGCCTAAAATACTCGATGATAGTTCGGGTGCGTGAAGAGTTACGAGAGTTTTTAATTTATGCCGAATAAATTGCTGAATACGGGCTGTAAAGAGCTGCGGGATAAAATCGCAAGCGGACAGATTAAAAGCATAACAGCCACTCAAACCGTTTTTGATGCGATAGAAAAATATGAGCCTGCCATCGGTGCCTATATCAGCACGTTCAAAGAACAAGCTCTGGCCAAAGCCGGCGAGATTGATAATAAAATTGCTGCTGGCGAGCCGGTAGGCCAATTGGCAGGTGTGCCGGTAGCTATAAAAGACAATATGTGCACTACATTCGGTGCAACTACCTGTGCCTCGAAGATATTGGAAAATTTCCACGCTCCCTATAATGCAACTGTCGTTGAGAAACTGCTTACTGCTGATGCGGTAATAATCGGCAAGACGAATCTAGACGAGTTTGCAATGGGTTCGAGCACGGAGAATTCAGGTCTAAAGAAAACAGTCAATCCATGGGATACCAATCGGGTGCCGGGAGGAAGTAGTGGCGGTTCTGCTGCTGCTGTTGCCAGCCGATTGTGTTTTGCCGCTCTTGGTTCCGACACGGGCGGCTCAATTCGCCAGCCGGCAAGTCTTTGCGGTGTTGTTGGTCTAAAGCCGACATATGGCAGGGTTTCACGGTTTGGGCTCGTTGCTTTTGGTTCGAGCTTAGACCAAATAGGGCCTGTAACCCGAACAGTTGCTGATTCGGCCTTGATGATGGATGTTATCGCCGGTCACGACCCTGCCGACAGTACAAGTGTTGATGAAGCTGCCGCGCCTGTCTGTGATTATCTCGAAAAAATTGACGAGCCGGTAGAGAAACTCAAAATAGCAGTTGTGCCTCAGTTTAATGCAGGGGCTGATAAGCAGGTGCAAAAATCCATCGCTGATGCTATTGATGTATATAAGAAGCTCGGCGCCGACATCATAGAAATCAATATGCCTCATCTTGATTATGCGATTGCTGCTTATTACATAATCGCCACCGCCGAGGCCTCGAGCAACCTGGCCCGATACGACGGTGTGCATTACGGCCATCGTACTGAAAATCCGAAAGATTATATCGAGGTTTATTCCAAATCAAGGGCAGAGGCATTTGGCAAAGAAGTTAAAAGGCGAATAATGCTCGGAACTTACGCCCTTTCGAGCGGCTATTATGACGCCTATTATTTGAAGGCCCTTAAAGTCAGGAACTTAATACGAGGCGATTTTACCGATGCCTTTGAAAAATGCGATTGTATCGTGATGCCGGTTTCACCAACGACCGCGTTTAAGATTGGCGAAAAAATTGACGACCCGCTGACAATGTATCTCTCGGATATTTATACAATCGCCGCCAATTTAGCCGGCATACCAGCTATCAGCATCCCTTGTGGATTTGACAATAATAATTTACCTATCGGCCTGCAGATACTTGCACCTGCATTCGCCGAGGATAAACTTTTGCGGATAGCAAGAATGTATGAAAACCAGACCGACTGGTACAAGAGAAAACCGCCAATGATTTCTTGAAAACCAATATGAGTAACGACTTACAATATAAGGTTATTGTTGGTTTGGAGATTCACGTACAGCTTTGCACTAAGACGAAAATGTTTTGCGGCTGCGCGGTGGAGTTTGGTGCAGAGCCGAACAGCAGAGTTTGCCCGGTCTGCTTGGGTATGCCCGGCGTGCTGCCGGTGATGAACAAGCAGGCAGTGGAATATGCGATTATGGTAGCTCTGGCCCTCAATTGCGAAGTACCTAAATTTACCAAGTGGGACAGAAAGAGCTATTACTATCCTGATTTGCCGAAGAATTACCAGATAAGCCAGTATGATTTGCCGCTTGGCTCCAATGGTTTTATTGAGATACCGTTCGAATCGGGTGATACTAAAAAAATCAGGATAATAAGAGCGCATCTTGAAGAAGATGCTGGCAAGAACCTCCACACCGCGGGCAATTTTTCGCAGGTCGATTTGAACAGGACCGGTACCCCACTGTTGGAGATTGTTACTGAGCCGGATATGAATAGCGGTGCCGAAGCCCGGGCACTGGCTGTGGAATTGCAGCGAATGGTAAGGTTCCTCGGTGTCTCTGTTGCAGATATGCAGAAAGGTCATATGCGTTTTGAGCCGAACATAAATCTAATTGTCACCAAAGACGGCGCTGAACACAAAACTCCGATAGTGGAAGTCAAGAACCTCAACAGCTTTCGCGCACTTGAAAGAAGCATTGATTACGAGGTGCAGAGACAGCTCGATGAGTTTCTCGATACCGGCCGGACGATGGAAATGGGTAATAAATCCACGCGTGGATGGGATGGTGAAAAAGAGGTAACCGTCCTGCAGAGAGAAAAAGAAGAAGCCCACGATTATAGATATTTTCCTGAGCCGGACCTTGTGCCGGTAGAAGTGACAGGAAAATGGTTGGATGATATCCGCTCCCAGCTTTGCGAGCTGCCGATAAAAAAGCAAATCCGATTCGTAACCGAGTACGGCTTGAGCGATTATGATGCTGGTGTTTTGACAGCAGAACGCCCTACCGCAGAGTTCTTTGAGCTGGCTGTCAAAGCCGGCGGCGACCCGAAAAGAGTCTGCAACCTTGTAACTCAGGACTACCAAAAGCTGGCCAATGAGAAAGGTTGCAGCATTGCTGATTTGGGAGTCTCGCCGGAAAAGATAGCTCAATTAGCAACTATGATTACCGGAGGAGTTGTTAGTGCAACCGCTTCGAGCACAATAGCAGCTATAAGTGTTGCGGATCTGGACAAAACACCTGAAGAAATTGCAGCCAAACATAATCTGATTCAAAAAAGTGATGCTGGTGAGCTTGAGCAGATAGTTGACCAGGTATTGAAGGAAAATGCAAAAGCCGTTGAAGATGTAGCCAGCGGCTCAAAGAAAAGTAATAAAGCACGAGGCTTTTTGCTTGGACAAGTTATGCAGAAGACCAAAGGACAAGCGAATCCGAAAGTAGTTTCCGAGATTCTCGACAAAAAACTCAAGAGTTTCTCTTCCTGAAAAAAGGATAAAAAAAATGAAGATAGAGAAAAGCAGCAATATTACCAAAAGCCCTGTGGAAATCGAGGGGGCAAAAGATGTAGATATCAGATGGCTTATTTCCAAAGCTGATGGTGCAGAAAACTTCGCAATGCGGATGTTTGAATTGCAGCCGGGAGGTTGTACTCCTTTACACACTCATCCCCATGAGCATGAAGTATTCGTGGTCGAAGGCCGAGGCGTCTTCGTTTTTGAGGGTAAGGAATATCCGTTTAATAAAGATTTTGCGATATTTGTGCCTGGGGGTAAAGAGCACTGCTTTAGAAATACAGGCGATTCTGTTTTAAAATTCCTTTGCATTATTCCTGCAGGGGCAAAATAAAGCCAGCCGGAAATACAGTAGTGAGAGATATTCTGAGGTGATGCGGAGTGACGACGCGTTTGTCACATAGATTGTCGGGGAGCGTTGGCTGGACAGCGGCATTAAGTTTGCTGTTTTTTCTCCTCTATTATCTGTATTTATGGCTGGTGGTTGACCTTCGGCTCATCTACCACGGCGGTGGAGCGATTGCAAATTTCCCCGTTTTCTATCGAGGGTGGGAATTTTTCCGGGACTTTCTTTCGTATCCCGGCGGGCTGGTCGAGTACATGAGCGCCTTTCTGGCGCAATTCTTCTATATAGGATGGGCGGGGGCACTGATTGCAACCATACAGGCGTTGTTACTCTGGCTTTGTACAGGGTCGATTATAAGAACTGTAAGCGGGTGGCGGCCCCGCTGGGTCTGTTTTATACCACCTATTCTTCTGCTGATGCTTTACGCTCGATATTCTTATCAATTTAGCGCCGCGATGACCTTGTTGGTGGCATTGGGTTTCGTGTGCTTGTATGCGAGAACAGCGTTGAAGAGCAACCCGGTGAGTTTGCTGGCTTTTCTGGTTTTGTCGATAATTGTCTATGCGGCAGCAGGTGTTGTGTATCTATTGTTTGCGGTGCTCTGCGCCATTTACGAACTGCTTATCAGGAAACGGTGGTGGGCGGGCCTGATGTATTTGCTGCTGGTGCCGATTGTTTTACAAATTGAGGGTCTGCTGGTTTTCGACGTGAGCATTGCCAATACCCTCAGCCATCTTCGGCTCCTGTTCCATAAGCCTGACATGACGATAGTGACGATGGCCTGCATACTTTACCTGTTTCTGCCAGTCGCTGTATTAGGATTATGGCTTCTTCGCTTCTTTGGTGTATCAGGCAGACCATTTTTTAGGGGCGCAGCAATGCTACCGAGGGTTATTGCGTTGGCGTTGCCTTTTGTGATTGGCGCCGTCGCTGTTGGTCTGTCCCACAACAGCATACTTAAAACGACACTTGAGGTCGACTATTATGCCTGCTGCAGGATGTGGCCCGAGGTTCTTCAGACTGCCAATCGCCATCCACGTCATGGATTCGCCAGCCGCGTGGTCAACCGGGCCTTGTATCATACAGGGCGCTTAGCCTACGATATGTTCACTTATCCCCAGAGCCCAGACGCTTTGTACGCGACCAACGCCATAAACACGTACTGGAGGCTCTTTGACACTTACATTGACCTTGGGCAGATGAATCAGGCGGAATACGCGCTTGTTATATGTATGGAGATGTACGGAGAGCGGCCTATAATTCTGAAGCGGCTGGCTTTGGTAAACATGGTCAAGGGCAGGACCGGCGCTGCGAAGGCATGTCTTGGAGCGCTCAGCAGGACGCTATTTGACGCCGGCTGGGCAACGGAGTATCTGGCAAAAATCGAGAGCGACCCGAACCTATCGACGGATGAAGAGGTTCAGCATCTGCGCAGTATAATGGCGGAGAAAGACAAGGCTTTTCAAATAATAGATATAACCATACTACAGGAGCTTCTCAATAGAAACAGACTGAATCGGATGGCTTTTGAGTACTTGACGGCATCTTATTTATTGACGGGAAAGTTCGACATGTTCATAGCAAACCTGGACCGGCTGGATGATTTTTATTACGTCGGGATTCCGCGGGTGTATGAGGAGGCGATGCTGTTTCACAACTACCGGACGAAAAGCAATGTTGAACTGCTTGGCCGGGAAATCAGCTCTGCAGCACATCAGCGGTTTAACGGATTTGTCGATGTCTTTATCGTCCGTCACAAGCAAGACGATAAAGCCGCCTTCGATGAATTGTCGAGGAAATACGGGGACAGCTATCTTTACTATTGTCTCTATAAGCAATCGGGAATGAAAAAGTGAGCAATCGCATAACAGTTTTTGGCCTTGTGTTATTTGGGATACTGTTGTCCGGTGCCCTGGCTTACGGTCTACTGGGCGGACATGCCGTTCAGATTGATGAGTATAGCGACATCGACCGTCCAGCGAAGATTTACCCTGATTATTGTTCGACGGTTATCCCGCCTGACATTGCGCCTCTTAATTTTCTGGTGCAGGAAGATGGTTCGTATTATCTCGCCAGAATCTATTCCGACAAAGGCGAGGCAATCGAAGTTTCCAGCCGCTCACCGAAGATTCTGATTCCCGATGGTCCCTGGCACGAGCTTCTTGAAAAAAACAGAGGAGGCGATATCCACTTTGATGTTTTTGTGAGAACAGATAATCATCGCTGGGTTCGATATCGCACTGTCACCAACAAGATTGCCAGCGAGGATATAGATGCTTATCTCGTATACAGGAGGATGCATCAGACTCATACTCCAATAAAGGGGCGAATTGGTATTTATCAGCGCAACTTGAGTAACTTCGATAAATTGGTTGTGCTGGACAATCGCCGTTATATGCTCGGCTGTGTCAACTGCCATTCGTTTTGCGAGAAGCGGCCGGGGGAGGCGCTGATTGGTGCGCGGGAGAAAGGGTATTTCACGCTGTTTATAGAGAAGAACAAAGTCACCAAGATACATACTAAGCTCGGTTACACGACGTGGCATCCGAGCGGACGGCTGGCGGCATTTTCTATCGATAATCTGCCGATATTCTTTCATTCAGCCAGAAAGGAATTTCTTGACACTGTCGGCTTGAATTCGGCGCTGGCTTATTTCGTTGTTGATTCGAAGACGGTGCGGACGTCACCAGAGATTTCAAGAAAGGACCGTTTGGAGACGTGGCCTACCTGGTCTGCCGATGGGCAATACCTGTATTTCTGCAGTTCACCGATATCATGGACGGCCCAAACTAAGATTCCTCCAGACGGGTATGACAAGATTAAGTACGACCTTGTGCGAATAAGTTACGACATTGAAAATGATAAGTGGGGTGAAGTGGAAACGGTGCTTTCGGCCCAGGATACCGGCTTGAGCATCTCAATGCCTCGGACAAGCCCGGATGGGCGGTGGCTGATGTTTTGTATGTGTAACTACGGATACTTTACACCCTGGCAACCGAACAGCGATTTGTACATAATGGATTTGAAGGCAACCCGGGAAACGGGCCGATGTGAATACCGCCGTCTGGATATCAACAGCGACGAAAGCGAATCGTGGCACAGTTGGTCGAGTAACAGCCGCTGGATAGTTTTCAGCAGCAAGAGAGAACACGGGGGATTTACGAGGAGCTACATTAGCTATGTCGATGAGAGTGGCAAGGTGTACAAACCGCTGGTGCTACCGCAGAAAGACCCGGCATTCTATGGCTACTGCCTGGATACCTTTAATACCCCCGAATTTGCCACTGTGCCGATGGCAGCTACCGGAGAGAAACTGTCGAGGGTCGCCCGCGGTTCTGCCGGGGTTTCTGTGGAGATGCCGATAACCATGGCCACCCCAAAGGCCGATGTTGTGCCGGAACGGGGCTATATATGGCAGGAGATTCAATAACAGCGATTATGTGATTTTTGTGCCCGGTGGTAAGGAGCACTGTTTCAAAAATACGGAGGATTCCATTTTAAGGTTGCTTTGCATTATCCCCACAGGTGTAATGTAGATCTATGCAATTTTTTTGACATTCTTGGCCGAAAATGTACTTGACTTTAGGTTTGACATCTGCTAAATAAGCGCACGTAGCCAAGCGGGCTTGTAGATAAGCTGTGAGGATGCAATAATGCGCGATTCTGAAAAAAGCGGGGAAAAATCCGTTAAAAAATCGAAGCGGCAGCGCGCGCAGGAGTCGAAATTAAAGCGTATGGGTCGAAAGACATCAAATCGCAACAAAGTAGAACCGATGCTAAAGGCAGCCGAGGATTTGTATCGGGCTGTAATGGAAAACGACCACTTTATCGTCACCCTGATAGATAGCAACTACAGGATAGTTATGGTGAACAATGCGACCAGCAGGACTTTCCAAAAGCCTGCTTCTGAATTTATAGGTCAAGAGTGTTTCCGGGAATTCGAAAAACGCGAGGCAATATGTTCTCATTGTCCCGGTAGACGGACGATGGCCACCGGCCAGCCGGCAGAGGTCGAGACCGAAGGGGTCCGTGATGACGGAAGCCGTTTTTCAGTCCGCATCCAGACCTTTCCGGTTATCGGGCCACAAGGTATAGTAACAGGATTCATTGAGCTAATAGAAGATATCACCGAACGCAAAAAGGCCGAGCAGGAGCTGCGGGACTCGGAGGAACTGTACCATGCTATTTTCGACCAAGCAGCAGATTCAATTGTGCTTATTGACGCAGAAACTGGAGGGATGGTCGAGTTTAACGACAGAGCGTACGAGAATCTCGAATACACACGAGAGGAGTTCGAAAAACTAAAGTTAGCTGACTTCGAGGCTATTGAATCTGAAAAAGAAGCCGCAAAGCACATCGAGACGATAATTAAGAAGGGGCCTGATATTTTTGAAACGAGACATCGGACAAAGAACGGTGAGGAGAGAAACATCCAGGTAAGCACCAGGGCAATTTCTCTTCGTGGGAAAAACTTTATTCAGGGTATTTGGCGTGACATAACCGAGCACAAGAAGGCCGAGCAAAAACTACGTGATGACCGGCAACAGCTTAGGTCTTTGGCTTCTGAATTGACATTGGCCGAAGAGAGAGAAAGGTCGCGTATCGCTGCGGAGCTGCACGATGAAACCATCCAGACGGTAAGTATTGCCAAGATGGAATTGGAGGAGCTTCGAAAATCCGTTCACGATAAAGAGCTTGACAAAAAATTTGAGGAAATTGGCAATTCTCTTGGCAAGACTATCAAGGATATACGGTCATTGATGTTTAAGGTCAGTTCTCCCATATTTGAACAATTTGGTTTCGAGGAAGCAGTGCAGGATTGGCTTATCGAAGAAATCGAGAAAAAGCACGGAATTAAAACAGAGTTTGAAGACGATGGTCAGCGAAAGCCGCTGGATGGCGATGTTTCCGCTCTATTGTTCCGGAATGTCCGAGAGTTACTGATTAACGTAGTCAAGCATGCACATGCGACAAAAGCAAAGGTTTCTATCAATAAAATTGATAGCAAAATAAAGGCTTGTGTTGAGGATAATGGGATTGGGTTTGACCCCGGCAAAGTTGTGGATAAAGCAGTTAGCAAGGGAGGATTTGGGCTTTTTAGTGTTCGCCAGCGGCTGGAGCAACTTGGGGGCAATCTTGAAATTAAATCTGAGGCTGGTTGTGGTTGTTGTGTAATTATGACAGCCCCATTAAAACAAGAATTAAAGTGAGGGAGAATAAAGATGAGCATAAGGATTTTATTAGCTGATGACCATCCAATCCTGCGTGAAGGTGTACGCTCGGTATTGGAGAAGGAACCGGATTTACAAGTGGTCGGAGTAGCTGAAAATGGACGAAAGGCCCTTGAGCTTGTGCAAAAATTGCTACCAGATGTATTAGTTATTGATATCACTATGCCGAATTTGAATGGAATCGATGCTACGCGCCAGATAGTTCACGAATTTCCGGAAGTTAAGGTAATTGCCCTTTCGATACATTTAAGCAGGCAGTTTGTTGTCAATATGCTCAAGGCCGGCGCATCGGGTTATATATTGAAGGAATGTACTCCTGACGAGATTGTCAAAGCGATACGAGCTGTATTTGCAGGTGAGGTTTACCTTGCCCCATTAAAAGTTGTCAGCCTGGTTGCCGAATGGGCAAAGAGCCCACAGAAGTCTGAATCGCTCTTGGATATACTTACAAACAGGGAACGCGAAGTGTTCCAGCTAATTGCTGAGGGAGGGAACCCAAAGCAGATTGGTTTACAGCTGCATATATCCAGAGGGGCTGTCGATGCAATCGTTCGCAGGATAAAAATGAAGCTTAAGGCCGATAGTATTGCCAAGCTTGTTATAATTGCCCTGCAGGAGGGTATCCTCTCTCTTGAAAATTAATTGCGGAGAACGGCCTTATCAGTACTGAAAATCGGGTTTTCTTGTTGAATCGAGTAGGGACATATGTTATATCCAAAGCCCGAGGAAATCCCGTTGATATACCGGTATTTTTAGATGGAGTGTGTTTGCTATTCTGAAAAATGGGGGTTTAATTGTCCGGTAAAAGGTTTTTATCTGTCTAATAATAGGATTTTGCAACGCTGATTTTAGGAATTTGCTACTTGCATTTTTTTGCGATTAAGCCGATAAAAGGCAGCGAGTGAATGATTTAATCTAACGAAGGTAGTTGGGGGGGTATGAAGAGAACAGGAAAAGCTATTAAAGGTCATGTTCTCCATTACTAGATAGGGGGGGCATCACTCATAAAATGATTGATCTGCCTCGCCGAGAATTGTTAGGAGCAGAAAGCACCCATTATAATAGACCGCTGATGATAAGTGAGGTACTGATTTTGCCCCCCCTGCTATTTCTCAAAAACTTTGCTTTCAGTTCCTGCAAGCAATCTCTTTATATTTTCTCGGTGTCGGTTGATAACCATCAGCGGGATTGCCGTTGCCGCGATAAGTAATGGCCATAGATTGGTAAAATCCCAGCCCGGTGTTAATAATACTATCAGCAGCAGTGTGACGGCAAAAGCTATCGAAGCAACAATTGAAGCCAGAGACACATATCGCCATGTCAAAACGACTATTACCCAGATGCCGAGAGCAGCAAAAGCGCAAATTGTATAGTAAGGCCAAAGCCCAAGCGCTACGCCAAGACTTGTTGCAACACCCTTGCCGCCTTTGAATTTCAGGTATAGGGGGAACATATGGCCCAAAATTGCCGCTATACCAACTGTCAGCCATAAGCAGATAAAAAGACCTTGTTCTGCTTGTGATTGAGTGGATAAGCGTTTGACGATAAGCATCGCGGCAAGCATTGGTATAAGGCCTTTAAGCACATCGAGCAGAAAGCAAACATATGCCCATTTTCTACCTAATGAGCGGGCGACATTGGTCGCACCGATATTGCCCGAACCGACACTGCGCAGGTCTTTTCCGTGGGCTTTGGCAATTATAAGCCCAAACGGTACCGAGCCGAGTAAATACGCCGCAATAATAACAGTAGCAAAATTCACGTACATTACTTTAGGCCTTTCTTTTGCATTATTGATTTATAAAGAGACTCAAGCTGTTTTGCAACCCTGTTGATGGAAATATTTTCTTTGATATTATCTGCAATGATTGCCTGCGATGCCTTTTGTATGTTGTTTGTATCTGAAAAATAGCCGATAGCTTCCGCCAATGCCGGGGTATCTGCAGCTTCGTCAATGACTTTACCGTGACGATTATTAGTAAATAAATCGATTGCGCCGTTGAATCTTGTGGTTATCACCGGCTTATCTGCGGAAAGTGCTTCGAGAATAAATCGTGAACACGGGTCATAAAAGGTGGGCAAAATGGCGACATCGATAATTGACAGGATATTTTGAATGTTTTGAACAGCCCCTAAGAAAAGAATCTGCTTATCAACGCCCAGCTTCTTTGCCAACCTGATATATTTGTGTGCTTTGTCGTTGCCGACAACTATTAAATATGCCTTATGCGTAAGGCCATATTTTTCTATTTTGTACTTCAGCGCTTTAATTGCTGCCGACAATCCTTTCAGTCTGAAATTATGAGCAGCGAATAAAAAGAGAATGGGGTTGTCCGCTTCTTTTAGTTTAGGTTGGGTCAGTATTTGTGTGCGGAATCTCTCTGCTTGTTTTTTATCAATTTTTTCGTTTATCTTCACCCCATTGGGTATAACGACAATGCGTTCGTCACCGACGGCGTAGTGTTGTCTAAACTGCTCGGCGACATATTGCGAAAGTGCAATGATAACAGGCCCATCCGGCTCTTTACATAGTTTGCGCTCCGCCTGCAAAAGTCTTGTTCGTCGAAAATTCGCAAATGCGGTAAGCTTCTTACAGTATGAGAGAAACTTATTTTGGTAACTGGCGGCGTTACACACGATTGATTCCGCGTATGCACCGCCGCGCGGCTGATAAATATCGGCAAAGCCAAAAGGTAAAACGCTGTGAATCAGACTATAGCGATTTTCTGACAGGTGTTGTTTTAGTCTCTTTTCGAATCTAAGCAGGCCGACACGTTTGCCGGGCGAATCCTGACAAAGTATATGGATATTTCTCGCATTGGTTTGGCCTTTTGCCGCGAGGATGTCGACTTCAAGGCCGAGTCCCGATAGCGCCGCTGCCAGCTCAAAGACCGACCGTTCCGCTCCTCCGAGGGCTATATTTGCCCGTTCTATTATAATTGCGATTCTTTTATTCATCTTGCAAAGGGAGCTGTTCTGCCGTGCTTTTTGTCGTGCCGTGCCATTCGCCTGGCTTTATTTATTACTTGGTAAATAAATACTTTGTCTTTTGAGGTCAGCTTCTTATGGCCGGTGTAGTTAAGGTAAAAACGCAGCCGGTCTGTGTTGGAAAAGTGCTTTGCTGGTGCTGAATAATGAACTTGCGATATATCTTTTATCCGGAACCGCTGACTGAAGATAAGCGGCTTAAACATCCGCGCCAAATCTATCAGGTAAAATTTGCCGTTATCGCCGTAAAATATATGTGAAAAGTAGAGGTCTCGATGGCGATAGTTCGTCTGGTGGAATTTTTTTATAAAGTTTGCTAATTGAGCTATAAACTTTCTTTTGAGTTTTAGTTTTTCAGCCGTATCTTGCTGGCCGAAAAACTCCGGCAATTTTCGTTCCAGAGATTTAGCGTTTGGAATTTTTTCAGTTATTATAAAGCTTCTTTTCTCAAACAACCCCCCCCACTGCTCTCCATAACAGATAATTTTTGGTGTGCGAATTGCTGCTGATGCCAGTTGATTTGCCGGTTCTATATCGAAAGCTCCGCAGCTTACGCGTTTTCGCGCCCGGAGCCAGTTCTGAAGTTGTGTGAGAATCGGCGGCCGGTCATAACGCTTTAAAAACAATGTAATGGTTCGACTTTGCTCACCACTGGCTGTCGGATGGTTTATTTCAAATTGTAGTCGGCTGCGATATGGGGCAAGATTGCTTTTAACCAGATTTTTACCCGCTTTAAAAGAAAAGACCGCATTGGTGCAGGTTAGGCCTATCTTGCCAAATGCGGCCTTATAATCGGCGTCGATGAAGAAAGACTTTGAAATTTCTTCGAATGCTTTTCGGGCGAAAAGTTTGGGTTGTCTGCGATTATTTTCGAGTAGTTGTTTTGCGGCTTCACAAACTGTCTCCACCGTGATTGATTTCATACAAAGGTGCTCTGATTTTTCACATTTTTTTCTTGCGCACGGTGCACAGGATACGTTGCCGATGATTTGAATCTCATTTTCGCAATCGGTTTCTGTCCAGGCCGGGTCATTTGGCCCGAAAAGCGTGATAACCTTTCGTCCCAGAGCGATGGCAATATGGCGCGGCCCTGTGTCGTTGCTTATGATTAATGCTGCGATGGAGAAAAGTGCCTTTAGCTCACCGGGATTTAGCGGCCTTTCAGCTAAATTGATAAGTTTATGTTTGCTCAAAGCACAAATTTCTTTGGCGATTTGTTTCTCAAAAGGATGTGGTGACACAGATATGGAAACCATCGCATTGTAGTTTTCACAGAGCCGGTCGGCTGTTTGTGCAAACCTTTCGCTTGGCCAACATTTACTTGGCCCGAATGCTCCTCCGGGTACAAGTACGACAACAGGTTTATCGGCCTTGACAATTTTTGGTAATTTGTCTTGCACACTTTTGACGTCTTGTTCATCGATAAGCAATTCCGGTTTTCTCTCTGCTGTTTCCGCCCCCAGCCGTAATGCAATCGCGAGATAGTAATCGAGCATAGATACGGGTTTGAATTTTCCGTTAGGCAGTTTCAGTGGTTCAAGTTTATCAGTTAGCAAAAAGCCGCGTCCGTCACGGTCATAACCGATGCGTGATGGTATCCTTGCTAAGAATGTTGCTAAGGCACAAGAGAAGGAATTCTTGAAGAGAATTGCCTGCTTGAATTTATGTCTCTTTAGCTTTGCTACATTCGCAAGTAAATTTTTACCCTTTTGCTCAAGCCAAACGTCGTTGAATTTGCATGGTGAGAGGAACTGTCGAACCGCAGGTATTGCAAAGAAAAAAATCCTGCTCGATTTGAAATGTTGACGAATAGCTCGCAGGGCCGGCGTACACAAAATAGCATCACCCATAGGTGAAGGAAGCCACACTAAAATCTCATTTCTTGAATCTTGCATAGCGGATGTGCGTTTATGCGCTTGCCCGTCGGCGCATCTCTATTTTCGTCTCTGCATTACATATAAGGTAAGTGACATCACTTGAAGAACCATAGCGAATCCAAGCGAGATAAAAACCGCGTTATCCTGCCTGTTTGGGCTCATCAGAAACCATATAGTTAGCAGCAGACACAATAGCGCAATAACCTGCACAACACCGGCCATAAATCTTATCATCGAAAATTCACCAAACATATCGGCCCGCTGCATACTTTTTATCTGGTTCAGGATACTTCTGAGTAACTGTTCGGTTTTATCACTGGGGGTTTCTTGCTCTTCAGTAGCCCCCCTGCCTCTTGTCAGAGGCAAGAAGGGGGGTGCTTTTGTTGGCTCTGGTTGATTTGCTTGTCCATGGTGAGCGGAGTCGAATCGTTCTTCGACCTGTACTATCGGTGGTTCGACTTTGCTCACCACTGGTTGAGTTTGCTCTGTTAGTACCGATGGCTGTGTCACGCATCTGTCGGACGTACGGTGATATTGTTTTACTATATTTACCGCCTCTTTTATATTTATCGCTTTGTAGTCCGGCTTCGGCTCACCCGGTTTAGGTTGTTCGTAATGCAGAGGGCGGCTTATCAGGATAGTTTTACAGCCGGCTCGCAGACCGGCTTCAATATCATGGTTGCTGTTTCCAATCATCCAGGATTGTTCAAGGTCGATATCCATCTCTTCGGCAGCTTCCAGTAGCATTCCGGGATTTGGTTTTCTAAAGTCACTTTCCTTGCGATATTTTGCTACAGACCCTTCGGAATGGTAAGGGCAGTAATAAATCTTATCTAAATAAGCTCCTTTTTCGGCGAGCAGTTGCTTTAAGCGATTATGTATTTCACCAAGGACCTTCTCGGTAACGATTCCACGGGCAACAGCCGATTGATTAGAGACAACGACTAACTTATATCCCATAGCGCCGAATTCGATAAGTGCTTCTGCAGCGCCATCCACCAGCTTTACCTGCTTCGGGTTATTGATATAGCCGGGGTCCTCAATCAAAGTATCGTCACGATCCAGAAATATCGCTTTATTAGGCATAATCACAATTTGTTACTTCTTTAATTCTTCGCAAAAGCTTTGTTCCACAAGCTTACAGATTATGTGGTAAGCCAATTGATGAATCTCCTGACTGCGGGCGGTTGAATTGCTATCGGCACAGAAACAAATATCTGCAATTTGCTGGAGCTTGCTATTTGCTTTGCCGGTAAAGGCCAGCACGCAGGCGCCTTTTTCTTTAGCCAATTCAGCGGCCTTAATGACATTTGCCGATGTTCCGCTGGTAGAAATGCCCCAGAAAATGTCACCTTCCCTAACCATCGCTTCAACCTGTCTGACGAACACACTCTCGTAGCTGTAATCATTGGAAATCGACGTTATAATAGATGTATTGGTCGTTAGAGCAATTGCCGGAAGTGCCTTTCGTTCTTTTTCGAATCTGCCTACAAGTTCACCAGCTATGTGTTGAGCATCCGCTGCCGAGCCTCCGTTGCCGCAAATATAAACTCTTCCGCCCTGCTTTAACGTTTTTGTTATCGCATCGGCTGCAGCGGCAATTGTCTCAACGCCGCTTACCTCAAGTTCAGTGAGAAGTTTCTTGTGCGTTTCTATCGCTTCTGTAATCTGTTTCTTGATGTCCTCATCCATCAGGATTTTCTTTCCAGTGCCTTCATTTTTTCTATCGTTGCGGTTGAGCTTTTGCCCTCAACCAGTGGTGCAAGAACAACCTTGCCGCCGTAAGATTCGACAAACTCTTGACCGACGACACCTTTATCTGCCCAGTCCCGTCCTTTTACTAATACATCCGGCTTTACCTTTTTTATTATGTTCAGCGGTGTCGGCTCATCGAAAATGGCGATGTAGTCGACCGTATCCAGCGCAGCAAGAACAGCGCTCCTGTCGTGCTGACTATTTATTGGGCGGTCGGGTCCTTTGATTGTTTTTACCGAGCTGTCACTGTTCAGACCGACTACTATTATGTCTCCCTGCGATTTGCAGAATTTCAGAAACTCGATATGTCCTCTATGGATGACATCAAAACAGCCGTTGGTAAAGACCACTATCTTTTTTTGCTTGTGGTGCCAGTCAAGCTCATCAGCTAAACTGTCAATTTCACGTATCTTGCCGATTATATCCTGATTTTGGCCGGTGATTTCGTTGACAATCTCTTCAATTGTTACCGTTGCGGTGCCGAATTTTTCCACTTCAATCCCGCCGGCGATATTGGATAGTTGCACAGCCGTTTTATAATCACAGCCCGAGGCTAAAGTTGCCGCAAGCGTTGCCAGAACCACGTCGCCGGCTCCGCTAACGTCGTAAACGCTGCGCGGCCGGGTCGGTATTAGCTCACTTACCTCGCTTGTTTTAAGGTATGCACCTTCCTTATCGAGAGTAATCACTATGGCATTGAGCTTTAATTTATTGGCAAGTTTCTTAGCTGCTTTGGCTGCATCGTTTTCTGTTTTTATCTCAAAACCGACAGTTGCAGAGGCCTCTTTACGGTTTGGCGTAATAACCGTGGCGCTGATATATTTTGAATAGTCACTGGTAAGTGAAGGGTCAACGAGAACCTTTTTGTTTGCTTGCGTTGCTAATTGTATCATCTGCTTACAAAGCGATGAGCTCAGTAAGCCCTTGTTATAATCCTGCAGACAGACGACATTGACTTGTTTTAGTTTTTCTTTGTAAGTGTGTAAAATCTTTTCATATTGTTCATCAGAAAGTGGCTCTGTGGATTCCTGGTCCATTCTTATTAATTGTTGTCGATGACGATGTTGTGCCAGACCGATAAGTCTTTGTTTGTTGATAGTAGGCCTGTCTGCCACGGCGAGTAATCCGGTGATATCAGCCCCGATTTCTGTCAGCTTATCCATAAGGATTTCACCGTTTAGGTCGTCTCCGATAACACCCAGGCAAATAGGTACTGCACCCAGGGCAGATAAGTCCGCAGCTACGGACCCCGCCCCACCGCAAGTATACTCAGTTCTACAGACTTTCAGCACAGGCACAGGTGCTTCCGGGCTTATTCTCAATGCATCACCGTAGATATAGACATCGAGCATAAAGTCGCCTGCGACCAGCACTTTCGGCGAGCCAAGGTTCTTTGCAGTTTTTAGCAGTTTTTCGTACATTTTGGGTTATTTACCTTCTCAGGGGGTGAATTCTACCCGTAAAGCAATCTTTAATCAAGCTTGTTATTCTGTCTTCCCCGCTGATTATTTTTAACTCAACTGCCAGGTATGCAAATGGTATTGGCGGTTGGAAGTCGGAAATCGAAACTTGTCCGCCGTCCGTCTGGCGGAATCGAAAATTGCCAATGATTTTGCTCCAGTCTTTCTGCGTTGTCAGTATTAAATCTGCCTTAAGGTTCATGGCTTTTTTGCGGATATCGGCGGTATCTTTGTTAGCGTAGTGATAGTGGTCATCATAGATTTTTACACCGGCTGGATTGGCTCCGAAGTCCTTTATTGTATTCAAAAAAGCATCCGGATTACCTATGCCGCAAAAAGCGAATATTTTTTTGCCCTTTAGTTCTTTAATGCTGATTTCTTTATTATCTGTGGTCTTTGCACAAACGGGCGAATGTATTGCTTTTACTATTATCATATTATTATTTATCGATAGCAGTTTTTTTTCGAGCTTGATTAGCTCTTCTCCAGTCACCTGGTCGCTTCTTGTAATCACGATAACATCAGCTCGTTTCAAAGAATCGACCGGCTCTCTTAATAGCCCTGCCGGTAGCAGCTTGCCGTAACCGAAAGGCCGAGTCGCATCGATTGTTATAATGTCGAAGTCTCTTGCTAATCTGCGATGTTGAAATCCATCGTCCATAATCAGGACTTTTGCGTCGAATTTATTCACCGCCTCATTCGCACCTGCAACGCGGTCCGGATTGACAATCACTATGGCTTGCGGGCAACTTTCAACGAGCATTGCCGGCTCATCTATTTTCGTCTCTCGTCTCTCGTCTCTCGTCTCTTGTCCTTTTGTATGTGTTTTGTAACCTCTGGTTAATATGGCACAGTGAATTTTCCTTTGCTGTAAAAATTTGCATAGCCAGATTACGAATGGAGTTTTACCCGTCCCGCCCGTTGTTATGTTACCGACGCTTATTACTATCGCATTTGCATGATATATTTTCAACCATCCTCTGGAATATAAGAAATTCCGTAAAATGACGACAGCTTTATAACCTTGCGAAATTACCCTTAGAGGAAATCTAAGCATCTGCGATTTAAAACCGGTGCTTCGACCTGAAACTAATTGTCCAAAATCGTATTGATTCAATATACAGGACTTCCTTCAAACTGTTCCAATAATGGGCTATTATATAATAGAGCATACTGTTTTTTAGGCAATAAAAAATGTAAACACTGGATAACTACCACAGGTGATTAGCTGCTATGTTATAGGGCCTTTGTAATATTTTATGGTATTATCTGTAGTTTCGCAAATTGATTGTCTGGATTAGTAACTGGTTGACTTGACCAGTTTAACCTCAAATGGGGGCATTGAGAGCTTTGATTAACTGTCACAGGTAAAGCTGATATCTCAAATAGTAATCGAGCTGGGGACATTTATCAAAACTTAAATCCTGAGAGGGTCGATATATACTGCTGGCGTGAATTAAGCTGTTTTCACAGGGGGGTATATATTTACGATACAAAATATGACTATAAAAAATAAGCTCATTTCAATCATAATGGTTGTGTGTATCGTGACACTTTTTTTAGCGAGTGCTGCGTTTATTGTTTGGCAGTGGTATAGTATTCGCAGAACAATGGTACATAATCTGTCGACGCAGGCAATGATAACAGCGGACAACTCTAAAGCCGCCTTGTCATTTGAAGATTTGGAGGATGCCGATGGTGTACTACAGGCGCTCAAAGCGGAACCTTCTATTGTTTTTGGGGGAATTTATACAAAAAAAGATGAAATTTTTGCGAGTTATTATCGAGATGATTCCCAACCTTCTCAGGTCGAACCGGACGAGCTTCAGGAAAGCGGCTACAGTTTTAATAAGGGCTACCTGACTGTTTTCGAACCTATCGTAGTCGGAGTGGAAATAACCGGCAAAGTTTGTGTGCGGTCGGATTTAGTACCTTTATATACGATGCTCAGGCATAATGTCAGTATAATGTTTATTGTTCTGCTGCTTGCTTCTTCGGTAGCTTATTGTATGTCATCAGGTCTTCAAAGAATTATTTCCAAGCCCGTTCTTGACCTGGCCAACGTTGCAAGGACCGTCTCAGAGAAAAAAGAGTACTCCGTTCGAGCGGAAAAGCATAGTAGTGACGAGGTCGGCTTTCTTATTGACGCCTTTAATGAAATGCTGAACCAAATCCATAAACGCGACCTGGATTTAGTAAATGCCAACGAACATCTGGAAAAAAAGGTCGAGGAACGTACCTCTGAGCTGAAGGAGGAAGTTGTTGTACGCAGAAAAGCTGAAGAGGCATTAGCGGCAGCAGTAAAGAAGTTGATAATGTCAAACAAAGAGCTTCGGGAGTTCACCCGTGTAACTGCCCATGATTTAAAAACGCCCGTTCGAGGAATTGGTGTTCTTTCCGGCTGGATAGCAGAAGATTATTCTGATAAGTTTGATGAAGAAGGTCGGGAAAAAGCCAGGTTACTTGCTGTCAGGGCTAAGCGGATGAATAATTTGCTTGATTCGATTATTCAATATTCACAACTTACGCTTAGCGGCTGCAAGGATGAGAAATTGGATTTAAATGTTCTGCTCCAGGATGTGATTAAAGCAATGAATCCACCTGATGATATTGAGATAATTGTTGAAAATAAGCTGCCGACTATATGGGCTGTTCGAAGGCATATCGGTCAAGTATTTGAGAACCTTTTAGACAATGCTATAAAGTATATGGACAAGCCCGAAGGAAAAATCAGCATCGGTTGTGCTGAAGAAGGTGACTATTGGCAATTCAGCGTTGCTGATAATGGACCTGGAATTGAGGAAAAATATTTTGAAAAGATTTTTAAAATATTCCAGATACTTTCGATTCGTGACGAGACCGAGAGTATTGGTATTGGCCTTCCGATAGTTAAAAAGATTGTTGAAATATACGATGGCCTGATATGGGTGAAATCAACGCCCGGTTTGGGAAGCACCTTCTTTTTCACGCTTCCGAAAGAGCAAAGAAAGGAACAAGATTATGTCGCAGCAGGATTACAAGACGACATTATTACTTGAAGAGGTTGATACTGTCGATAGGAGCAAAGAAAGTGGCAAGGATATGCCAAAGCAGGGTATCAAGCCGGTATTATTAGTTGAAGATGATACCATAGATGCAATGGCTGTTAAAAAAGCATTTAAGTATCTTCATATTAAGAACAATTTGTTTATTGTGGCAAATGGTGAAGAGGCGCTTGATTACCTGCGTGACAAGGATAATCCCAGACCACAGATTGTTCTTCTTGATTTGAATATGCCAAAGATGGGTGGTATCGAATTTATGAAGATTGCAAAAGCAGATGACCAGCTAAAAAAGGTTCCTGTGGTAATACTGACCACATCTAAGGCCGAACAGGATAGAGTCATAACTTTCAATCTGGGTGCTGCCGGCTACATCATGAAGCCGATGGACCACAACGACTTTATTGGGATGATGGAAAAAATTCACCAATATTGGGAGATGACCTTATTTCCTGATGATTATTGAGAATAATTGTTGAGATGGCCTGATATGGGGGGCATTAACGCCTGGCTGGGGAAGCAACTTCATTATCGCGCCTTCGAAAGAGCAAAGAAAGGAACAATAATATGTCACAGCAGGATTTCAACCCGACATTGTTAGTTGAAGTTGATACTGTCGATAGGAGCGAAGAAAAGAGCAGGAGTATATCACAGCAGGATTTCAAGCCGGTATTATTGGTTGAAGATGATACCGTAGACGCAATGGCTGTTAAAAAAGCGTTTGAGCATCTTCGTATTAAAAACAATTTGGTTATTGTAACAAATGGTGAAGAGGCACTTGAACACCTGCGTAATAAGGATAACCCTAGACCACAGGTTATTCTTCTTGATTTGAATATGCCGAAGATGGGTGGCATTGAATTCATGAAGGTTGCAAAAGCTGAAGATGAGTTGAGAAGGATTCCTGTGGTAATACTGACTACATCGAAGGCCGAACAGGATAGAGTTGAAACTTTCAACCTGGGTGCTGCCGGCTACATCATGAAGCCGATGAACCACAACGACTTTATAGATATGATGGACAAAATTCACCAGTATTGGGAAATGACTTTATTTCCCGAGAGTTATTAAACATGAAGTGAAGCTGTTGCGAATGGGCGTTAACTTTTTATCTTCCCTATAATAGCATCAGCCATTTCGCTTGTGCCGACGGCGGTCGGGTCGTCGCGGTTTTCTTTCAAATCGTATGTTACACTCTTACCCTCAGCAATTACTGCTGCTGTTGCCTTTTCTAATTTATCTGCCTCGACCGTTTTGCCTATGTGTCTTAACATCATCACGCCGCTTAGTATCAAGGCGGTGGGATTGACCTTATTTTGGCCTTTGTATTTTGGTGCACTGCCGTGGGTTGCCTCGAAGATGGCTGCTTTGTCACCGATATTTGCGCCCGGTGCTAAGCCCAGTCCGCCGACCAGACCCGCACATAAATCACTTATGATATCCCCATAAAGATTTGGCAGTACGATTACATCGTAAAGTTCCGGTTTTTGAATCAGCTGCATACACATATTGTCAACGATGCGGTCCTCGAATTCGATATCGCTATATTGCTTTGCAACCTCCCGGCTTACCTCAAGCCATAGCCCATCTGAGAATTTCATAATATTGGCTTTATGAACGCTCGTTACTTTTTTGCGCCCCATTTTACGGGCATAGTCAAACGCAAAACCGACTATGCGTTGCGTTGCCTTGACGGAAATCGGCTTTATACTTATACCTGAATCTTTGCGTATCTTTCGTTCACTGTGTTTATTTATCCAGTTGATAATCTCAACCGTGTCATCTTTTCCTTTTTGATATTCGATTCCGGCATAAAGGTCTTCGGTATTTTCACGCACAATCACAAGGTCGATATCTTTATATCTGCTTCGCACGCCCTTATAGCTTTTGCAGGGCCGAAGACACACATATAAGTCAAGCGTCTGGCGAAGATGCACATTTATGCTTCTGTAGCCCTTCCCGACCGGCGTAGTAACAGGTGCTTTTAGTGCTACGCCGTTTTTCTTAATTGATTCGATAGTGGCTTCCGGCAGTGGTGTTCCCAGCCGTTCCATTACCTCTGTGCCTGCTTCTACTACTTCCCATTTTATACTGGCTCCGGTGGCATCGACACATCTGCGTGTCGCTTCTGCGATTTCAGGCCCAATACCATCGCCCCTAATCAAGGTCACATCAGTCATTTTTCTATTAGCACTCCTAATACACTTAAAAGTAGCGATGAAATATTACATCGCAGGCATCATATCCATTTACCCGGTTTTATGCAACAAAAAAGGCCTGAACAAAACGAACTCTTGTGAGCAGAGTAAATATATGTTGTAATAGCTACCCTTATTCTGGATATAAGATTTTTAACTTTGTTGGATAGGATTTAAAATATGGCAAGAGTAAAAAACCTCATAATAGTAACACTGTTTGTTTTATTAGTAGCCATATCCGGCTGTGCAACTTCACCGAGCAATGTTATTCTTTGCATTGGTGATGGTATGGGCTTCGAGCATGTCCGGGCTGCTGCAATATATGCAAATGGCGAAGAAGGCACACTTTGCTTTGAAAGCTTTCCATACAGGACGACCATGACCACCCATTCCGCTAATGCTGCTATAACCGATTCAGCGGCTTCAGGGACAGCAATAGCCACGGGACAAAAGGTCAATAACAAAGTCCTGAATATGCGAATCCCCGGCGATGGCTCGGAGCTGCAAACATTGCTGGAATATTTCCAGCAGAAAGGCAAAGCCGTCGGCCTGGTTACCACGACGCCCATCACGCACGCCACCCCTGCTGCATTCGCTGCACATGAGCCGAGCCGGTATAATTATGCTCACATCGCCGAAGATTATCTTGCGCAGACAAGACCCAACGTATTGTTCGGAGCCGGTGCACATGGAATGACAGCACAGGCCGCAGAAGAAGCCGGATATATCGTTGTAAATAACTTAATTGAGTTACGGCAGCTAAATACCGAGCAGGTATCAATGGTCTCAGGCCAGTTCGGAGAAGATATACCATACGAAACAAAATGGGATGCAAATTTTCCGCACCTTTCGCAGATGACCGAAACCGCCCTTGCGATTCTTGATAACGACCCGGATGGCTTTTTTCTTATGCTCGAAGGCGGAAAAATTGACTGGGCAGGACACGAAAATAATCTTGCCAATGTGGTGGGCGAGACGGTGGAGTTTGAAAAAGCGGTACAAATAATACTTAACTGGGCAGAGCAGCGGGATGATACCCTGATTATTGTTACCGCAGACCATGAAACAGGAGGCCTAAAAGTGTTAAAAAATAACGGCAAAGGAATCCTGCCGAAGGTTAGCTGGTCTTCGAAAGACCATACCGCGACAAAAGTTCCCGTATATTCATGGGGGAAAAGGGCCGGTCTTTTTACAGGGCCGATGGATAATACCGACATACACGGAAAAATAATCAAAGCAACAAAAAGTGTTCCATGTCTGTTAGGCCAAAATTGAATTAACCGCGACAACAATCTCACTACAGGTGGTTCGACCCTACTCACCACAGGTTGGGTTTGATTGGGTTTGTATTGGCTTTGTTTTGGGTTTGATTGGGTTTGTATTGGCTTTGTTTTGGGTTTGTTTTTATTTTCATAGTTCATAGTTATTTGTTCATAGTTCATTGTTAAACAATAACTTACGTTCATTTTTCCGTTTTGAAAATTGGCTTTGGGATTTTTGGGCCAAAAATCGATGTTCATTTCCATAACACTTGCTTTTACAAAAACTTACAATCATCCGATTTTTGGGGAAATTGGGTTTGTTTTGCATACTTTGGTCAATTTGATTGACCAAAGAGTCAATGCGTAAATGAGTAAACGGGTAAATGAGTGGGCGGTTAAATGGTTCATTAACCATTGGCTAATCCTTAATGTGAAGGAAATTTTGGTTAAAGGGCATTTCATGGCCGGGGTTTAGTCTTTTGACGAGATTGAGCCGTTGAAGCTCGAGTATTGTTTTGTAAAGACTGTGCTCGATTCGGCGTTCATACATCAACAGCCGTTCGAGCACCCTTGCGTTCGAGAAGTCCTTTATGGCCATCCGGCCAAGAGCCAAATCAGCCCTCCCTTGGGGATGCCTACCGGCAGATTCGGAGGTGTCCTGCTGCGGCTGGGGGGTGGGAGATTGGACATTAGAACATTTGAGCAGTAGGGATTTTGCGAGTTTTTCCAAGGGGTTTGAGGGTTTAGGTGCATTGAGAGCGTCGATTGTTTGGTTCTGGATGCTATAGATTCGTTTCAGCCGCCAAGACAACCCGACAACGCGCTCGGCTAACATAGATTCCATAGGGCTGGCTGGGTCCAGCTCGGCGAGGAGCTGAGCGCGGTACTGCTCAAAGTCGGCCTGGCTTTCTGAACAGATTACGTCGTTGGCGGCCGTAAGGCCATGCCTGAGCGTATTTTGCGAGACGACGGCCTTTCCCCCAGATGTGCGAGGACCGGTGGATTTTTGGGCGTTAAGACGATTTGCGAGAATTTGTGCTTCACTTGACATAGTTTAGTCTCCAGTCACTAGTGGATAGTGGATAGTGAATAGTGAATAGTGAATAGTGAATAGTATTTAGTGAACATTGTTAGTCCTTAGTATATAAGACTATACGATTGTATTGGACTTGGACGTGCTTGTCCTGTGACTTGCGGCTCGTCTCCGCTGAAGCTCCGACGCAGCAGGGTCTCCGC